>OJHJ01000009.1_pt1 | contig 231181 bp, 206 predicted proteins | sample 1595201 | NCBI WGS metagenome assembly OJHJ01 (sample SAMN05416832, study PRJEB24817) | seawater metagenome | isolation source: Sea water | place: Canada:Atlantic | collected 2013-07 | reverse complement strand
CTACACTAGATCGCTCGTCGGCAGCGTCAGATGTGTATAAGAGACAGTCGAGACGCCGAGCTACCAGTCGGCGCTGGTGGCCTTTGAGGGCAAGACCTGGCCCAGCGTCGGGGTGCGCTACAAGGGCAACTCCACCCTGTCCCAAGGCTACACGAGCGGCAGCGAGAAGCTCCCGTTTCGCCTGAAGTTCGACCACTACGAGGACGAGGTTGAGGAGGTCGACAACCAGCGCTTCTGGGGCTTTAAGGACCTCAAGTTCGCCAGCGCATTCGAAGACGACAGCGTGATCAAGGACCTGATGCTCGCCGAGAGCTTCCGGGAAGCCGGCGTCCCTGCAGCCCGAGGCGGCTTTGTTCGCGTCTACGTGGACGTGGGCAACGGCGCCGAGTTCTGGGGCGTGTACACCGCCTTTGAGGACCCCTCCGGCGAGCTTCTGGATGACTGGTTCGGCGACGACTCCGGCAACAGCTACAAGCCGGACGGAGATGCCGCCGCCCTGGGCTACTTCGACGCGGACCAGTTCGAGAAGAAGACCAACGAAGACGAAGCGGACTTTGGCGACGTAGAGGCCTTCATCGCTGCCATCAACAGCTCCGAGTCCGACCCCACAGTCTGGCGCTCCGAGCTGGAGGCCACCTTCGATGTCGATGGCTTCTTGCGCTACCTAGCGCTCAACAACCTGGTGGAGAACTGGGACAGCTACGGCAACATGACCCACAACTACTACCTCTACGGCGACCCCGCCCTGGACGGTCGTTTGGTGTGGATTCCCTGGGACTTCAACATGAGCTACGGCTGGAGTCAGAACCAGGCACCCCTCAGCCTGGACATGGACGAGGTGGGCTCGGACTGGCCCCTGATCACGGAGCTGATCGACGATCCGGTCTACGCCGAGATCTACGCGGAGCACATGGAAGAGCTCTTGGACGGCCCCTTCTCCATTGAGACCCAGAGCGCGCGCATGCAGGCCCACCATGAGCTGATCGCGCCCTACGTGGCCGAGGAGGAGGCCCCCTTCACGAGCCTGAGCAGCCAGAGCGCCTTTGAGTCCAGTGTGCAAGAGCTGATCGCGCACGTTGAGGACCGCCACGAGGACGCCGAGGACTACTTGAACAGCCTGTAGACCGCGCCTCAGCGAAGCTTCATGAGCTCCTGCATCCGCTCCACGATGGGACCGTGCAGGGACTCGACCTGGCTGGCCTCGTTCTCGGGGTCATGCACAGGGGGGTAGAAGGGCTCAGAGACGAAGGCTCGTAGCGTGATTTTCTTGGGCAGAGGGGTGCCTCTTCTCCCAAAGATCACCGGCAGCGGCACCCGAAAACGCTCGTACGCAAACGAGGTCAGACGGCTCTGACGCACGCTGTACAAGTCGTCGGCCGCACCGCACGCGACCAGCACGATGGGCACCTGCGAGCGCAGAGCCAGCTTCACAAAGCCGCGGCGGCGCTCCCACTCCACGCGGTAGCGCTGCTCTCTGGGCCGAAGGGACTCCTTCATGCCGCCCGGGGCCAGCAGAAGCATGCCGCCGTCTTGGAGAATGGCCTGACCGTTCTCGTGGTTTCCAGGACGAATCCCAAGGTCCCAGGCCATCTCTCTCAAGATGGGGGTCTTGAAGATGAGGTTGTCCCCCAGGGCCATGGGCACACGGCCGGTGGACTTGTAGATCTCGTAGCCGGTCAGGAAGCCATCGTAGGTGGCAAAGCTATGGGAGAAGGCCAATAACACGCCGCCGGTGGCCGGAATGTTCTCCATGCCCACCACGCTGTGCTGGTGGTAGCGGGCGAGCGGACCGAAGAGCGTCTCGAAGGTCGCTTTGACCCGTGGCGTGAGCTCGTGCTTGGCGGCATTCTTCATGCCCCAGCACTAACGCCTCATCCAAACCAGGGAGCACCCGTGCGGGCATAGAAGGCCTGGGCGCGCTCGGGAGAATCCGGCCAAATCCGGCTGGCAGCCACACCAATGACGAAGGACAGCGGCACCGCAGCAATCGCCCACCACCAGGTGTACAAGGGCACAAAAGCCCAGCAGATCAGGGCGCCGGCCACCCCGGAGATCGTGGCGGCCCAGGCCCCGGCCCGTGAGGCACCACGCCAGAACAAACCACCGAGCAGGCCAAAGGCTAGGGCTGCGATGGGAACGTTGGCCAGGATCATGTTGTCCAGGATGTCGTCGACCAGCAGGTTGGAGATCACCCAGCTTCCCAGGGCCAAGAGCACGGTGAGCCAGCGGGTACGGGACAGGCTGATCTGGGCGCCGGAGTCCGTGAGCGCCATGGCCACCCAGGTGTTCCAGATCGAGCTCATGGTGCTCATCACCACCGCCAGCAGGACGGCGAATCCCAGCCCACGCAAACCGGAAGGCGCCCAGGCGGCGATGGCGCCGGGCAGCGCAGTCTGCGCATCGGCCAAGTCCGGGATCTGCACGCGGAAGCACATCGCCAGCACACTGGCTGCCATGTACAGGGCCGTGACCAAGACCGCCGAGATGGCCACCCCACCAAATGCGGTCTGCTCGTCCTTGGCCGCGAACATGCGTTGGCCGTACCAAGGGGAGGCGATGTAGGTAAAGGCTGTGAGCAGCACCAGGGAGCCCACAAAGCGCGGCGGCAGCAGCTCCATCCCCGGTGGAAAGGCCTCGTAGAAGCTCGTGACTTGAGACCAACCACCCACTGCACTCAGGCCCATCCAGGCCAGGGCCGGTAGCCCCACGACGCTGATGAAGAAGGCGGCCAAGTCACTGGCTGCGACCGCTTTTAGGCCGCCCCCCAGGGTGACAGCCAGCACCAGAAGCACCAGGACGCCGCTGCTGATCCAAGGGCTGACGCTCTGGCCACTCCAGCCCTCCAGCACGGGGGTGAACACCAGCTCTGCAGAGCGCACGTAGGTGGCCACAAAGCCCAGCATCGCGATGAGAAAGCAGAGGCTGGCCAGGCGCTGCAATCCCGGGCCAAAGCGGGCCCCATAGAGCTCGGCGACGCTGGTCGCGTTCAGGCGCTTGTAGCGCTTGGCCACGAGCAGGGTGTAGGCCCCAAGACCGACCAAGAAGACCAGCGGGAGGCTCAGAGCCCAGGGTCCCACCAGATAGGCTTGTGCGCTGAAAGCCAGCATGGTCGCCATGTTCAGCTCGGTCATGACCAGAGTGCCGACCAAGGTCAGCAGGACCATGGAGCGACCGGCCACCAGCCAATCTTTTGCGGTCTTGACCCCTCGCGAGGCCAGGATGCCAGCGGTCAACACAGCAGCCAGGACGAGTCCGAAGACCAGGCTGTCCAGGCCGTCCAAGTTCACTTGCGAGCCACGCCCACCCGCTCGCCTTCGACCACATACCAAGTGCCGCTCTGCTTGTACCAGTGCTGCACCCTGACCTCGCGCTTGAGCACCTGGTCAGAGTCAAAGCCTTCGATCTCCACCAGCACGGTCGCGCGGCGCTCATGGCCATCGGGATCGTCCACCAGTCCTGGACCCACCTCCAGGTGAATCACAGAGGCGCTTCGGTAGGAAAAACTACCTTCGACCGTGCCTTCTGCCAACCAGTCGATGCGCTCATCAGGGTCTCCCAAGAAGGCCGCAGCTTCGGCCACCCGGTCCCAACGCACCGCGCGCCAATAGCCCTCGGCAATCTCTTGGAGTTGGGTCTGGGCGCGCCGGTGTTGGCGCTTCTCCGCACGCTCGCCGCGGTCGGCTTGCGCGTTGGGGGTCGCCAAAATCATGGCCAGCAGCAAGAGGGTCACAGTCACTCCACACGGGCTACAGTAGCAGCAATGTTGACAACCCTCCTGCTCTCCGCTGGCATCCTCGGGTGCTTCCCTCACAAGGTTCGCATCGAGAGCGAGCCGCCTGGGGCGATGGTGCAGATCAACCGCCGCAAGGTAGGCACCACTCCGGTGGAGTTCACGGTGCTGACCTTGCCCCACATGCGCGCTGACACCGGCTGCGAGCCTGATCGCATCCGTCGTCGACGCTGCCGCTTCCACGTCAAAGTGAGCCTGCCTGGCTACCGCACGATGCACACCACCATCGGCCAAGACGCCCGCGGCTGGCGACACATTCTGCATCCCCTGCGTGGTGGCGCATGGGAGTGCCTGATCCCCCCATTCCAGTGGCGAGGCGGCAAGTGTGTGGCCCCCCACAGCCGTCGTCAGGTGGTCATGGTCGCGGACCACGGCCCAAGCGGCACCTGGACCCCCGAGGACGCCAAGCGATGATCGCCTTCCTGCTCTTGCTCGCCTGCCCCCAGGCCCCCTACGACCCCATCGCGGAGTGCGAGGCCGAAGGTCGCGAATGCTGTGACAACAGCGAGTGCGGCGCGGATGAGATCTGCCACATGGTCTACGTCTGCGCGATGCGGGGCGGAGAAATGGTCTGCGAGGAGCCCACCGGCGACCGGGAGTGCCACCAGCTGTGCACCGAAGGGGATGGAGAGCCCTTCGTATGCGAGGAGCCCACCCAGAGCTGTCAGCAGGTGGAGTTCGTTCAAGGCGAGGATGCGATCGGCTCCGAGACGGCCTGCTTCTAGCGGGCTGCTAGCCCAGCTTGAAGGCCGAGACCTGAGGGGATCTCCACGCAAGGAAAAGGCCAGGGATCACCCGGCCTGAGTCTGCTAAGCTGAGGGTCGGCACTGAAGGGAGCACACATGGCTCGGATGGACCCCTCTGCCAACAGCGCACGTACCGACAAAGTACGGCCTGCGGCGGTCCTACAAAAGCCTGCGGACAGTGTCCGCGGGAAGCGTGATGAGGAGCGTGTCTCCTCCAACATTGCCGCTCGCCCGGAGCCGGCCACCGAGTCCCACGCCGCCCTAAGTGCGTCCTTGCACGAGAGCTTCGGCAACAGCCTGATCCAGAGCGCCCTGGCCGGTTCCCTAGAAGGACCTGCCCCGCTGATCAGCGCAGCCTTGACCATGGGTGCCGCTGGACTGGGCCCCGACTCCGCCAGCGGAGGCGCGCTCTCCAACAGCGGCGTGGCCGCCTACATGGCTGCCCGAGACGCTCTGCCCACCCCTGAGATCTTCGCCCGAGACGCCGACTCTCGGGTCAAAGCTGCCGCAGCCCGCGGTGGAAAGCCCCTGCCCGAGTTCGCCCGCAACCGCCTGGAGGCAGCCTTTGGTGGCGTGGACTTCAGCGGCGTGCGCCTGCACAACGACGGCGCTGCAAACCAGGCGTCCAAGGCCATCAACGCCAAAGCGTACACCGTCGGCCAGAACGTCTACCTGGGCCACGGCTACGACAACCTGCAGGACCGCAGCAACCTGCGCCTGCTGATCCATGAGCTCACCCACGTGGTCCAGCACATGGAAGGCCGCCTGCAAGCCAACACTGGGGCCAACCAGACCGAAGGCGGCATGGCTGTCTCCAGTCCAACGGACGCCGTGGAGCTGGAAGCGGAGAACATGGCGACCAGCCTGCTGCCCAGCCTGGACGGCAGCATCCTGGCCCCCATGGACGCCGAGCTCTCGGTGGGCCAAGGCATGGAGCTTGGTGCTCAGAGCCCCGAGGTGGGCGAGCAGAGCGCCGCGAGTGCTGGGGTCGAGGGAGCCGCGATGCGCTCCCGCGACGACGACAACAGCGCCCTGGACAAGCAAGCCCAAGGCGGTGAGCAGAACCAGGACCAGATCGACGGCCGCCAGAACGACCAGGAGTCCCTGGAGGGACTGGGTGAGTGGAAGTCCACCATCAAGGCGCAGAACGAGAAGATGGAGGCCCTGGGCGAGCGCATCTCGATGTGGGATTCCTTGGACGAGGCCGAGCGCAAGACCCTCTGGCGCGAGGCCCTCTCCGCCGTCTTGGTGCTCTCCAAGGTGGCCCTTCAAGCCATCGGCGCCGCTCTAGAATCCAGCGAGGCGGGGCTCAAGCTCGGCGCCAAACTCCAGGCCGTGGGCAGCTTGCTCTCCCTGGTGGGTTGGGCCCTGGGAGACGCCGGTCCCGCCACCGGCGAGGTGAAGGACGAGCGCACCAAGGAGAACAAGGACAGCAAGGACCCCACCGAGCCGCGCTTTGCATCGATCGTCGGCTGGGTCCAAGAGACCATCGGCGGGGACACGGGCGTTGACTTTGGCGCTCTGGCCATCGGCAAGGTCTTGGAGGGCGCGCGCAAGCTCCAGGACGCCATGACCGCCTTCTTGGAAGGCGTCGAGAGCCTGACCTCGGGCGTGAACGAGCTCAAGCAGGTCAAAGACCAGAAAGAGGGACAAGCAGCAAAGGACAGTAAGAAGCTGGACTCCAAGCAAATCCAAAAGACCCTCTCCAAGCTCAGCGAGCGCTCTGAGGCCTTGAGCGCGAAGCTCAGCGGCGATGCAGGCGCTGAGAAGACTCCGGACACGGAAGCGGAGACTGGCCCCACCGAGGACATGGCCGCGACCGACGTGGCCGACAGCGAGCAGCAAGACGCCGCATTGCACGGCTTGGAGACCGCCACCGTCAAGGCCCACGGCGCTGGACTGCAAAACGCACCCAAGAAGCTGCAGAAGCACTGGACTGGACAGCTGGAAGCTGGCACCAACCTGGGTGTCGAGAAGCCCATGCGGCGCTGGACCAAGGTCAAGGTCCTGGACGGCGACCAGAAGGGCGCCTGGGGCTACATCGACCGCCACTTCTTCAAGGGGCGCAACAAAGAGCCAGGGCGCGCGGCCACCAAAGAGAAGCGCATGACCCGGCCCACCCGGGAGACCCTGCACCGAAACGCTTCGGGCGCCATGGGCCGCTCGGCCACCAGCGAGCGTCCAACCGGCGGTGGCCAGTCCCTGCCGGCCTCCCTGAAGGAAGCCTTCCGGCCCATCTTGGGTCGCAGCATCGACTCGGTGCGCATTCACACCGACAGCGCCGCCGCAGACTTTGCTATTGGGGTCGCCGCGAACGCCGTGACCGTGGGCCGGGACATCTACTTCGCCCCCGGCACCTTCAGCGAGTCGGGCGAGGCAGCCAAGACCCTGCTGGCCGAGGAGCTGCACCATGCGGTCCTGGGCGGTGGGAAGCCCGGCGTCTCACAGCCTGGTGACGACCACGAGCGCAAAGCCCGTGCCTTCGCAGAGGGGACGGTCGGTGGTGGCCTGCTCGAGGTCATCGACGCCACCTTCGGCGAGACCCTCACCCCGGCCAAAGCACAGGGACGCAAGCACCACCCGCGTCGCGCCTTGCAGAAGCTCAAGAACGCCGTGCCCACCAAAATGCTGCGGCAGCTCGGCGACGCTCTGGGCACCAGCCAAGGGTCCGGACTGCAGCCGGGCGCTCCCGGTGTTGGACTGCGCCACATGGGCGTGGGCGGAACACCCAAGCGCATGCGCGCTCCAAAGAAGGTCACCCCCTCGGCCACCCCCACGCCGGACAAGCGCGTCGCCAACCGCAACGCCGCCGTAGATGCCAAGCGCCGCGCCCAGATGGACAAGGTCTTCGGCGAGTACGAGAACATGTCCTTCGCCGTGAGTCTGACCACCGACAAGGGCCGAAAGGCCACCGTCAAAGTCAGCGGTGTGGAGACCCCTTACCGGATCAACGGCTCCAACGTGGAGCGCAAGCGGGGAGACCACAGGAGCGCCGATCGCAAGAAGATCCCCGCCGGCAAGGCTGGATCCATGGCCGCATTGGGCAAGGCCAGCGCGAGCCAGGTCCAAGCGGCCATCCAAGGGGCCATCAAGGCTGGAACGGTCACCTTCACCAAGGTGCCGGACAAGTGGCTGAACGCTGCTGGGAACAAGCTGACCGGAGCCGGTGCCGAGGGCATCAAGGCCAAGATCCGCACGGGTCTGAAGTACAAAGCCAAGCGCGGAAGCGCCAACCTTCTCGGCGTGGACTGCTCAGGATTTACCTACCAGATCATCCTAAAGCTCGCCCAAGCCGAGGGCCACAAGGGCGGAGAGTGGGGCACCACGCCTCTGAACGTCGGCACCGGCACGATGAAGACCGCCAAGAACATGCGCACCATCACCGCACCCGGTGAAATGCGCACAGCGGACCTGATGCTCTTCGGCGGCCACGTCGAGGCGATCTACAGCATCACCCCCATCGACGCGGCCACCTGGAAGAAGGAAGGTACGGGCGATGCCTACCCCAAGAACGGCGGCGTCTGGAAGATCTCCACCATGGAGTCCAGCCCGGACGGCGCCCAGCGCGAGGGCACCCGCAAGTCGACCTGGTACGCCATGCAGACCGTGACCGAGCGGGCGGGCAAGAAGCCCACCTCCAAGGTCCAGTTCTGGAAGAACAAGGGCACCAGGACCTGGCACTCGCCGACGGTCAAGGTTCGCCGGGCCAAGCTGCTCGAAGAGACCGAGCCGGCAGCCGCAAAGGCCGCCGCTGCGAGCGACTCTCCAGGCGTGAGTGAAGTTCAGCTGCGCGGCACGATCTCCAGAAACCCCAAGGGCAGCGTGGCCCGGAACACCTCCGTTCCATTGCCCCAGGGCGGCGGCCAAGCGCTGCCTGCCAAGGTGATCGAGCAGCTCAGCTCGGTCTTTGGCACAGGCTTGGAGAAGGTACGCATCCACACCGGTCCACAGGCTCAGGCTGCATCCGAGGGCATCGCCGCCAACGCCTTCACCAGCGGCATGAACATCTTCTTCAACAAGGGCATGTTCAACCCCCAGAACGAGAAGGGCTTGGGTCTGCTCGCGGAGGAGCTGCACCATGCCCTCGTGGGCGGAGGCGGTCCTGGCATCTCTCAGCCAGGCGATGCCCACGAGAAGGCCGCCGGCTCCTTCGTGGAGCAGCTGCTCAATCCCAACAAGGACGACCCTTCCGCTGCGGGCGGCGGCGTTGGTTCACGGGGTCTCTCACGCCAGCCGCAAGAAGGCGCCACGGCGGCTGTCGCCCCAGATCTCTCTGGCTACACCAACGCCCAGCTGCAACAGCTGGTGTACGGCTCCGACGGAAGCCAGCGCTACAAGGCCCGTGGACCCGGATGGCAAGCAGCCGACGCCGGCAGCGTGACCCTGGAGATGTTCCAGGCCGCACGCGAGGCCTTGATGGACCGCGGCGCTCTGGGCAACGTGCACAACGAGGGCATGAACCAGGACGTCTACAACACCTACGGCCAGAACGCCCTGGCCTCGGGGATGCACGAGCGCAACCAAGACAATGGCGGCGCAAACCTTGGCGGCAACTTCGCCGCCACCCAAGGCACCCCACCGGCTCCGACACCGCTGGCGCAGCCTGGCAGCTCCAGAATCACCGACTACCGCACGGCCAAAGATGGCCGGCGCTACGCCATCGCCACCGGCGTAGATGGCAAGAACGTCGTGATCTGGGGCGGCAAGGACACCAGTGATGCGGAGCTCAGGGATCGGGCGAACGCCAAGCTTCCCTCCGTTCCGGGTGTCGCTGAAGAGCCCAAGCCAAGCAGCCTCTGGGACCGAACCGAGAAAGAGACCGTGCTCCTGCAAGCAAGTGGCAGCAAGACCTTCGTAGACGAGTCGGTGATCGGCGACTCCTGGAACGACGCCGAGACCATCGGCGGCGGCAAGACGAGCGGAAGCTACGACGTCTTGGGGGTCGAGGCCGGCGGGGACTCCAAGGCGGAGATCACAACGGACGGGGCTAAGGCCCATGCAGCCGTCACTGCAAAAGCCCAGCTTGTTGCTTGGAAGCAGAAGTGGGAGTGGGAAACCCCACCCCTGAGCATCCTGAACGAGGACTTCACGGCGACCTTCTTTGTCTCCGTCGATGCCTTTGTGGGTGCCGAAGCGCGCGCTCAAATCAGCGCACAGATCGAGAAGTCCAAGGGTGGACGTACGGTTCCAGGCGACGAGATCCTCGCAGGCATGGACACCAGCACAACCCAGACTGCAAGCGGTACACAGACCACCGCTACGGGACCGACGGCCGCCGTAGACGCCAGCGCTGGCGTGTTCGCAGGCGCCAAGCTGCGCTTGGGTGCTGGCTTGGCTGGAAACTGGGTCAAGAAGCCACAAGGCGCATACCAAGAGAAGATCACCGACAACATCGGCTCGATGATCGATGGAATCGCCGCGTCGGTGCCCGGCCTGGGATGGGTCGTCCAGCAGGTGGGTGCAGACCAGATCGTCAAGAGCCTTCTGGAGAAGGTCCTGACCTGGGGTTCGGCAGGCGCGACACCAATTTTGGGTGTCGAGGGGACTGCAGAAGGGAGCTTGGGGGTCGGCGCTCAAGTCGCCGCCAAGGTCGGCTTCAAGGGCGGCAAGTTCTCTATGGAGTTCGGCGCCAACGCAACTTGGGGCGTGGGCTTGGGCGCCAAGGTCTCCGTCACCATCGATGCAATTGAGGGCGTCAAGCTGGCCCTTGTCGTCGGCGGCGAGCTCTACAAGTACGCACGAGACTGGGTCACCGAGAAGGCCGGCGACTTCAGCGACTGGGCAGGCGGTCTCTGGGACAGCTTCATGGGCTGGTTCTCTGCGGACGACAAGGTCCGCGAGATGGTCGCCAACAACGTGCACATGTGCGTGGATGCGAGCAAGCGGGCCCAGATGCTGCGCACCCTGATGGGCGGCTGGACCGGTGGAGACGATGAGCAGGCCATGATGTCCATCCTCCGCTACTCCAAGGCAGCAGGAGACCTGAGCCAAGTCACCGCCATCGTCTCAGCCAGCGAGCTGCGCGGCGAGCTGGGCTCGATGGTCAACGCCATCGTGGGCTCTCCACCTCGTCGGCGCGGACGCAGACGCTCCCGCAACGCCTCGGGTCTGGCGCCAAGCAACGGCATGGCGATTCCCGCTCCACGCGGCGGCGGGCAGGTGCTTCCTACCCAGGTGTACTCCAAGCTGGCGCCCATGTTCGGGAGCGCCCTGAACGAAGTCAAGATCCACACCGGAACGGACGCTCAAGGCTTCGCCCAGGGACTCAACGCAAACGCGGTGACCCAGGGCACCCACATCTTCTTCAACAAGGCCACCTTCGACCCTGGCTCGTCCAAGGGCATGGAGCTGATCATTGAAGAGGTGCACCACGCCATCGTGGGCGGTGGCGGTCCGGGCATCTCCAAGCCCGGTGACGCACACGAGAAGGACGCCAAGGGCCTGGCCGCTAGGTTGGTCGGCGGCGGCCTGCTGGACACCATCGACAATCTCTTGGCCCAAGGCGCTGGCGAAGGCACAGCGTCTGAGCAGACCCAAGCCGACCCCAAGCAGATTCTGGGACAGCTCGGCGGAAGCCTGCCGCCCGCAATCCAAGCCCGTCTACGTCAGCAGCTGGGGCTGCAAGATGGCGAGAGTGCGCCCACTGCACAAGGCAGCGCCGGCGCCTCCCTGCAAGAACAGGCCTCCGGCCCCTCCGTCACCCCGACCGAGACTGCCCCGGACCTGAGCGGCGCTAGCAACCAAGCCCTGCGCTCTCTGGTCTTCGCAGACAGCGGAACCCAGCGCTACCGCCGCTCCGGAGGCACCTGGACCCCCGTGGAACCCGGCAGCATCAACCTGGCGACCTTCATCGCAGCGCGCGAGCAACTCATGTCGCAGAGCGGCATGGGCGGTGTGACCCACGGCGGCAGAAACCAGGCCCTCTTCAACACCTACTCCCAGAACACGATGGGCGCCGGCAGCCACGCCGACAACGCCCAATCGGGTGCGGTCAACCTGGGCGGTGCCTTCGTCGGAACTGGAGCACGCCCCACCTCTGGGCGTGACCAAATCTCTGACTTCCGGACGGCCCGAGATGGCCGACGCTACGCCGTGGCCACCGGAGCCGACGGACGCAATGTCGTGGTCTGGGGTGCGCGTGACAGCAGCGATGAGGACCTGCGCCAGCGCACCGACCGCCAGCTGGAGTCCGTACACGGCGCCCCTCAGCGGAACAACGCGTGGGACCGCACGGACAAGGAAATTCAGCTCTACGGCCACACCTCCAGCAACGTCTGGGCCGACACCAGCGTCGCCGGAGATGCATGGAACAACGCCGAAGGCCTGGGTGGAAGCACCACATCGGGCAGCTACGACGTGCTGGGCTTCGAGGCCGGCGGCAAGACACGCTTGGAGGCGAACACCAACGGCGTGGAGCTCGAAGCGGCCGTGGAAGCACGCGCCCAGCTCTTTGAGTGGAAGCAGAAGTGGGAGTGGGAGACCGAGCAGTACACGCTTCTCGGCGAGTCCTTCTCCGGCACCTTCTTCGTCAGCGTCGACGCCTTTGTTGGCGCCGAGGCCAAGGCCCGCATCATGGGCTCCATCCAGCGCTCTCAGGGTTCCAGGACAGTGGACGGTGACGCCATCCTCGGCGAGATGGACACCCAGACCACGGCCAACGCCAACGGCACCACAGAGACCGTGGCCCAGGGCCCAAGCGGCCCCGGTGGACCCAGCGCGGGAATCGACGCGAGCGCGGGTGCTTTCGCCGGAGCCAAGGTTCGCCTGGGCGCCGGCATGGCCGCCAACTGGCACAAGAAGGACCAGGGTGCCTACAGCAGCAAGATGCAGAACACCATCAAGGCGGGCATCGATACCGCCTCCAGCGCCGTGCCCGGTCTGGGCTGGGTGATGCGTCAGGTGGGTGCGGACACGGTCGTTGAGCGCTTGATCAGCTCCGTGCTGACCTGGGGCCCACAAGGCAAGGTGCCCGTGCTGGGTGTCGAGGGCACCGGCGAGGGCAGCCTAGGCGTGGGCGCACAGATCAGCGCCAAGGTCGGCTTCTCCGGCGGCAAGCTCAGCTTCACCTGGGGTGCAAACGTCACCTGGGGTGTGGGCTTGGGCGCCAAGGTCTCGGTGAACATCGACGCCCTGGAGGGCATCAAGCTGGCGCTCATCGTGGGCGGCGAGTTGGTGAGCATCGCGACCGACTGGATCGGCGATGCCGTCTCCGACATGGCCGGATTCGGCGCCTCCCTCTGGGAGAGCTTCTGGGGCCTGTTCTCTGGCGACGACAAGGTCCGCGAGGCCGTGGCCAACGACGCACACAAGCTGGCGGACGCCGCCCAGCGCGGCGAGATGCTCAAGAAGCTGATGAGCGGCTGGACTGGCGGAGACGACCAGGAAGCCATGATTCAGATCCTGCGCTTCTCCCACAGCAACGGCGACATGAACGCCGTCTTGGCGGTGGCTGACAAGGGCGATGTCCGAGGCGAGCTGGACGGCGACCGCCGCAACGAGTTCAAGCGCATGGTGGGTGAATGAGCGCCGAGAGAAGAGCGGATAATTTCGCTCAGGCCATCACGGCCAAAGACGAGCAAGCAGCCCAAGCCCAGTGCACCCCGGCGGGTTGGTCGCCGGACCAAGACACACCTGGCTCGCTCTACAAGCAGGCCGTGCGCAAGGGCATGGGCTTGGGCGCAGGCGTGCTCCTGGCGGAGCAGGGTGAGCGCAGCGCGATTGCCGTGCCCTTGCTGCGGGTGGACGAAGCTGGCCAGGAGCACATCCTGGCGGGCCTGCACCTGCTGGACACCGGCGCTGGATTGGCCGGCGTCACCAAAGATGCCCAAGTGGCCCACCTCTTCGTAGAGGGCGCCATTGATGCACCACCCAGCTTCGAGTCCTTGCCGGAGTCGGAGGAGGCCACCAGCTTCGTGGCTTTGCTGGTGGAGGCCCTTCAGAGCGGCCGGCAGCAGGTCCTGGCCGATGCGGCCTCTGACACCTTGGAGTCCCTGCGCGTGTTGCGCCAGCTGGCCCATCAGATCGAAGAAGAAGGCCAGAGCGTATCGCTGGAGCGCAGCTACGGCTTGCAGGCCGCAGGGCGCTTCTGCGTGCGCATTCTGGTCGGAGACCGCCCCATGTACTGGATGCTCCAACGGGCACCCGGCGGCGGACTTCAGTCCCGCATGCTCTCCACTCTGGGCAGCTTTGAGCGGCTTCTGGATCCCGCAAAGCTCAACCCGCGGCCTGTCTGAGTTGCTGGTTCTGAATCCCGGGTCCTGACTTGAAGCACCCCCTGATGGTGGCAGGGCTGACCCTGGCCGCCTTCCTGCTGCGCCTGCTCTGGCTCTGGCAGACCCCAGAGCCCACCGGCACCGACGGCTACTACTACGTGGTCCAGATCGCCGACTGGTCCGCTGGCCAAGGCCTGCACATGCCCGACTCAAGCTGGGTGCTGCGCGTGCTCGGCGCATTGGGTTGGGTGATGGACCCCATCGCAGCCCACAAGGTGGGCGGGGCCCTGCTGGCGGCCCTCTGCGTCCCCGCCGGCTGGTGGGCCGGGGAGCGGGTTCACCCAGGCGGGGGCTTGGTGGTGGCCCTGCTCGCCGCCTGCTCCCCTTCCCTGACCCACCTGGCCGGGGACTTCGCCAAGAACCTGGGCATGGTGGCGCCCCTGTTGCTCTGGCTGGGCGGACTGCTCTCCCCGTCAAAGAGCTGGAAGGGTTGGGTGCTGCCCATCGTCGGCGCCATCTTGGCTGCGTGGGCGCACCGCCTGGGGGCAGCGATGGTGGTCCTGAGCCTGGGAGGCGCTGTCCTCGCGCGGATGAACCGGGTCCTGATTCTGGGCGGCCTGGGGGCGCTCGCTGCCTTCGCAGGGCTCTCTCAGATGGCACCAGGGCTCCTACACCTCCAAGACCTGGACCGCCTAAAGGGCGCCTTTGACCTGAGCCTTCACTTCCCTCAACCCTGGCCCCTGGTCGCTCTGCGTCAGACCAACCCCGTCGAGCTTGCGGAGTGGTCCCTGGCCTGGGCCGGCCTGTTGGCGGTGGCGGCCATGGGCCGAAAGACGTGGCCGCTCTTGCCTCCCTTGGCGGTCGTGCTGCTCCTGCCCTGGGACCTCACGGAGTTGGACATGGGCTACCGCTTGGCGCTGATCAGTCCGGCGCTGGTCTGGCCTCTGGCGGCCAAGATTGGCAGAGGCAGCCTGTGGGGTGTTCTGTTCTTGCCCCTGGCGTTGCTTGGATTCGCGCCCAAAGAGCACCCCCCCTACCCCCACTACCGCCGACAAATCGAGCGCCTGCCAGAGCAGCCCACCCTGCTCATCGCACACCAAGGCTTCAACTTTCTCTACGACTACGAGACCGGCGCCGAGGCGATGGCATGGGCAGCGGAGCCAGAGCTGGACCCCAGCGAGATAGGGAGGATAGCCGTTGGTTTTGAGCCGGACGACTTCCCCGATCCACGCAGCGTCACCGCCCTGGATCCCAACACGGTCTACGTCAACGAGGCCACCTGGATGCGTCTGCTGGAGCAGGCTGACCCGGAACTGCGCGCCCGCATGCAATCCCCGCAAAACCCCAGCCAGGTGCGTCCAGCCTCCCTCCGCCGTGGTCGATAGGGGAATGGGGCGCTAAGGGGCGAGGGTCAGGAGGCTGAACGTGCCGAACGCAACCATCTCCGGAACGGGTTCTTTCGTTCCAGATCAAGTGGTCACCAACGATGATCTGGTGTCGATCTACGGCATTGAGACCACCGATGAGTGGATTCAAAAGCGCACCGGGATCAAGGAGCGCCGCTTCGCTCCCGAGGGCATGGAGAACTCGGACATGGGCCTACAGGCCAGTCTGCGCGCTCTGGACATGGCTGGCCTGAAGGCCACCGACCTGGACATGCTCATCTACGCCACCCTCTCCCCCAAGCACAGCTTCCCGGGAGATGGGGTCTACCTGCAGAACAAGCTGGGCCTGTGCGACGGGGGCGATGCGACTTTCGCCCCCGCGATGGACATCCGCAACCAGTGCTCCGGCTTCCTCTACGGGCTGGGCACGGCCACCGCGATGGTGCAGTCCGGCGCCTGCAAGCACGTGCTCCTGGTGGGCTCGGAGCTGCACAGCGCGGCCTTGGAGCTGAGCACCAGCGGTCGCTCGGTCGCCACCCTCTTTGGCGACGGCGCGGGCGCCATCATCATCTCCGCCACAGAAGAGGACAAGGGCATCCGACACTGGCACCTGGGCGCGGACGGCCGCGGCGCCGACGTGCTGCGCCAGCGGGTCTGGGACACCTCCAAGCGTCCCTTCATCACCTTGGATGAGAACGGCAACGGCATCATTCCCAGGGAGGAGCTCTACTGCAACATGGACGGCCGCCAGGTCTTCAAGAACGCCGTGCAGCGCATGTGCTTCGCCGTGCTTCGCGTCTGCCAGGAGCAGGGCATTCAGGGGGAGGACGTCGACCTCTGGCTCTTCCACCAGGCCAACATGCGCATCAACCAGTACGTGGCCAAGCAGCTGGGCATCCCAGAGCACAAGCTGCTCCACAACATCGACCGCTACGGCAACACCACCGCAGCGACCATCCCGTTGCTGATGGACGAAGCGGTGCGAAGCGGCCAGCTCAAGCCCGGCATGAAGATCGCCTGTGTGGCCTTTGGAAGTGGCTTTACCTGGGGTGCCAGCCTGATCGACTGGTAGCGCACCCACGGGTGTCTACTCGAGCAGGATCAGCGCCAAGGTGACCTCGCGGGGTTCACCATCTCGTACAACTTGAAGCGTGATCTCCTCTCCGGGCTTGCGGCCATCGAGCGCGTTGTACAAGTCATCGTAGTCAGCGACCTTCTCCCCGTTGACCCCGATGAGGATGTCTCCGGGCACGCGCCCCTCGTCCTGCAAGCCGATGAGCCCAGCTTCCTCTGCAGGTGAGCCCGGGGCCACGCTGCGCAAGACAACGCCAGCAGGAATCCCTGCCCGCCGCGCGATGCGGTCGTCCACCAGGCGCACACCCAGCCCCGCTTGCTGCACCGCTCCGAACTCGACCACCTCGGAGACCACACGGCGCACCGTGTCTACGGGGACGGCAAAGCCAATGCCGGCGCTGGCGCCAGAGGCGCTGGCGATCTGGGAGTTGATGCCGATGAGTTGGCCCTTGGAGTTCAAGAGCGGCCCGCCGGAGTTGCCCGGGTTGATCGAGGCATCGGTCTGAATGACCCCGCGAATACTGACCCCGCCATAGCCCAGGATCTCCCTGTCGACGGCGCTGACCACGCCGACGGTGAGGGTGTGATCCAAGCCGTAGGGGTTGCCGATGGCCAGGACCTTCTGACCCACTTGCAGGGCGCCTCCCACTGGCGGCAGGACGGCGGCAGCCAAGAGCTCCTTGGGGGCGTCGATCTGCAGGACCGCGATGTCCTTGCGGGGCTCTCCGCCAATGAAGCGTGCCGGCCAAGTACTGCCATCGTGGAGCGCGACCTCCAGCGAGCTGGCGCCGTCCACGACGTGGAAGTTGGTCACCACGTGCCCCTCGGTGTCCCAGATCACGCCGGTGCCGGTGCCGGCCGGGACCTCGACGGGGTCTGTGGCTCCCCAGCGCCGCACGAGCTGGGACTGGGTCACGAACACCGTAGACGGGGCCGCCTGAGCGAACACGTCCACGCTGTTGCGTTCGGTCTCCAGCAGTCCGGCTTGGGACAGGGGCTTGACCCCGCCAGCTTCGGCGGAGGAGCCGCCCAAGAGGCTGCTAAGAGGGTCTGAAGGCGAGAGACAGGCCAGGGTCAACAGAGTGAGCATGCACTCAAGGTAGACGCCCTGGCCCGAGCTGCAAGCGATCAGTCGATCAAGCCACGCTGCCTACGGATGTTGTCGTAGATCAACGCCGTGCAGACCTGGGTGAACGGAACGACCAACAGGATTCCGATGCAGAAGGCGAACATGCCCAGCATCATCATACCCACGACCGCAAAGCTCCAGACCAGCAGCTTGAGCTTGTGGCCGTCCGTCATGGAGAGGCTCTGCTTGATGGCATCGATCGGCCCCAGCTCCTGGTCCAAGACCAGGTACTTGGAGAAGAAGGTGGCCAAGATCCAGATCATGCCTGGGATGAGGAAGAACATCAGGCCGAAGAGATACCCAATGGCCACCAGGATTCCAGCCGCCAAGACCGAGAAGGCCACGCCAACGGTAGGCACCAGATCCGCGACACCGAACTCCTGGCCACGGGCGATGTAGATCGCACCCTTGACCGTCAGGATGCTCACCAGCAGGCCTACGAACTGAGAGAGCAGGTTGGTGGCCAAGCTGGCCACCAGAATCAAATCCTGGTCGCCCGTCGACTGCGCGCCGAGTGTCACGAGCTGCCCGGCGATGCCAGAGGCGATCGTGAATCCGGCATAGACGGCGACGATGATGAAGAACGGGCCAGCCTGTTCCTTGATACGATCCATGGCAGCGGACACCGTCGTCCCCACCTCCCAGACCGCTCCGAAGTATGGGTCATCCGCAACGGGGGTGCCCTTCTGAGCAAGCTGCATGTCTGACTGTGGGGGGCGGTAGGGATCCATGGACCAAACTCCGTGTTTCGGCCTCAATAGCACGGGTTTGGCTGCAATCCGACCCAGAATCTGCGCTGGCCATGTGCACACCTTTGGCCCCCACGACACCTATGTTGTGTAGCGAGCCCTTCTGGAGTCCAAATGTTCCCCCTGCTCTTCGTCCTCAGTGCGCTGCGCGTCGGCCCCATTCAGCTCCCCAGCGGCGAGGGCAGCTTCCTGGATCGCTCGGAGATGGCACAGGACACTGTGATCGTCGCAACGGCCCACCACATCGCCCTAAACGGGGAGATCCTGACAAACTTGGACGGCGGACTGGTCGCTCAAGAGCACCTGGGCCGAGACGTGATCTTTCCCCTGTTGGTCCCGTTGGCGGGGGCCGGCTGTCAGGACTGCACGAGCAAGAGACCGGTGCTGGCCGTGGTCGACTCACGACTCCCGATGGAGACCCAAGAGCAACTCAGAATCACCGCTGCAAAAGCCGGATTTGGCCAACTCGCCGTCGTGGTCTCTCAGGGCGATCCCCGCGTCGCCAAGCTCAAGATCAGCGAGACGATGCACGTGACCATCTGGGACACCCCGGTGCCCCCCAAGCCTGAGATGCCGGGTACGGCTGCCCTGCAGGCCCAAGATGAGCTGAGTCACCAGCAGAAGCTGGACCGCGGCATGGGCCTGGAGGTCGGCGTGCAAGCCCTGACCATGGCCAACAGCGAGACCGACTGGGCCATGGCCAAGCTGACCTGGGACCGCAAGGAGCGGGTGCGCGTGCAGGGGGACCCCACCCTCTTGGGCTCCATGAAGATCGCCGATGCCTCCGCAGCGATCGCCACCGCCGAGCCCGCCTTGGAGCAGTGCGCTGAGTCTGCTCCCCACTCCGGCAAGGTGGAGATCAAGCTGCTCATTGCGGGAGATGGGAGCGTCTCCAAGACCGAGCTGCGCAAGACCACCATGCGGGATGGCCCAACCGAGGACTGCATGGCCCAAGCCCTTGAGGCGGTGGCCTTTCCCGCCCCCCCCGATGGCAACACGGTCATCCTGTCCTGGCCGATGGTCGTCTACGTCGAGGACGGCCTTTAGGCCGCGACGTCCGCGCGCCCTGCAGCGATTCGGCGCAGGTTGAGCACGACCCGTCTGCGGCCTGGCCCAGAGGGCTCTCCCGGGCTCAGGCTCAAGGTCCACCCCTCGCCGGTGGCGCGCATCAGCGCCTCAGGCAGCCCCGTGATGGGGGCATCGGTGTCCGCGCCAGAGAGCATGTCATCGAGCAGCATCTGGTCCCCAGCGTCCGTCAGGCCTCGCAAGGCCCGCTGCCGGTCCAGGTCCAGGCCAGCGCCATCGACCCGCGCCGTCAGGCCCTGGTCGTTGAGCTGAATGAAGAGCAGCCCCTCGGGGTCCAGACCTTGGTCCATGCGGGCATCCGTGCTGCCCAAAAGAGAAGGAAGAACTTTGGCAAACAAGGCCACAACCGCGGCGTCCGGCGCCACACCATTCCCCTCCACCAGCACCCGTGGCGGCCGACGACCCATCCAACACTGAGAGAGCGCCAGGCGAAGCTGCGCGGCTACGTCCTGTCCGGGAGGAAGCCACTCTTCCGCCATGGACTCCAGCTCCCGGAGGGCGGCATCCGCCGCACGCACGGCCTGCTCGGGCACCTCACTGAGCACCCCCACAAGCGAGGGCAGACCTTCCAAGGCCACCGTGCGGCGCATCGCCTCCATGCTGCGCTCGATGGCAGCTGGGCTTCCGCTCTCCACATCCGCCCGCAGCGCCCCCAGGGCACCAAAGGCCAGCGCGACCGAACGCTCCGGTCGGGTCTCCCGACCGGCCAGATCCCGGGCCAGGCTCAAGCGTTGCTCGCTCAGTCGCAGCTCGGCCTTGAGCTGCTCCCGCTCGCTCTGGTCGCTCAGGCTCACCAGGAGCCCCTCCGTGCAGGGCTGGTAGCGAACGTCCAAGACCTGAACGTGGCCCTGGCCCACCCAGACCCACTGGGCCGGCTCCTCTCCCGCCTCCAAGAGCTGTCGGGTCACCGGGGCCAGCTTGGGGAGCAGCGCACCCAGACCCGCAGCAAGAAACTCGCGCGCATCTGGGCTCAGATCCACCACCTCAAAGCCACGCAGGCACAGCATCGAGCCAGGAAACAGGGACAGATCCAGAATCGGTGCCGGTGGCAAGGGCTCCGGCGTCGGAGCGACCACCGCATCTGGGGCGGGGGTTGGAACCCGCACCCGAATGGTCTTTGGCTCCGGTGAAAGCTGCCAGAGCAGTACAAAGCTGGCCACGCCAGCTCCCAGGATCAGGGCCGATCCCATCATGCCCACCCAGGCGACGCTGTCGAGCTGCTGGGCTTGGGCCAGCACAGCGAGGACCACCCCACCGAGGGCCGAGCAGCCTCCGATCGCGGCACCGAGCCATGCAGTAATTGGCGGTCTCATCCTTACCTCCATGGATCGCATCGGATCATGGGGAGGAGGTTTTGAGCGCTCCCGCCAGAGTCAGCCTGTGGACCAGCCCCTCAGGAGCGCAGCGACCATCTCTGCGCCCAGGTCCAGCTCCGCATTGGGCCCCTCCGGCGCCATCTTTCGACTCAGATGCGCAGCACCGTGGACCGCGGCCCAGAGCGCATAGGTGCGCAGCTCCGTGTCCCCAGCACGCAGCTCTCCTGCGTGCACCGACTCCTCCAAGAGCTGCCCACAACGCCACAACAAGGGCGTGAAGAACTGTCGCACTTCAGCCCGATCTTCTGGATCCAGGTGCGGCTTGGGATCACTCAAGCTGTCGTCGATCAGCCGGAAGAGCGCGGGGGACTGCTGCTCGAACACCCCCCAGGTACCAAAGGCCACCTTCACTCTGTCCAGAGGTGCCACGACGCCCTCCAAGCGAAGCTCCACCAGCTCAGCCAAGACCCGCACGGCGCGAAGCTGCAGACCGCCCAAGAGCGCCGACTTGCCTGGAAGGTAGCGATACACCGCGCCGACAGCGGCGCCGCACTCCTTTGCGAGGCGGGCCATGGTCAGCGCCTCCACCCCATCGGAGACCACCACCCGCTCCGCCGCGTCCAAGAATTCTTCGATGCGTTGCGCGTGCCGTTCAGATCGGCCTTGACCGGATGCGTGAATCATGTTCACAGTGTGCATCATTCACAGCGAACACGCAAGATCGCAGGAGTCCACATGTACGACTTGGTCCTCAAGGGCGGAAGCATTCTCGACGGAACGGGCAGCCCGTCCTTTGTTGCAGACATCGGCATTGTTGGCAAGACCATCGCTGCGGTCGGCCCAGGCCTCTCCGGCGCCAAAGAGATTGACGTCACAGGTCAGCTGATCACGCCCGGCTTTGTGGACGTGCACACGCACTACGACGGACAAGTCACCTGGGACCCCTACCTCTCCCCCAGCTCCTGGCACGGGGTGACCACCGTGGTCTTCGGCAACTGCGGCGTGGGCTTTGCCCCAGCAGCCCCCGACAAGCACGAGTGGCTCATCGGCTTGATGGAGGGCGTCGAGGACATCCCCGGTGCCGCCCTGGCCGAGGGCATCGACTGGAACTGGGAGAGCTTCCCGGAGTACCTGGACCACATCGACTCCACTCCCCACGCCATCGACTTCGGCACCCAGATCCCCCACGGGGCCCTGCGCGCCTACGTGATGGGAGAGCGCGGCGCGTCCAACGAGACCGCCACGGCAGAAGACGTGGCCAAGATGGGCGAGCTGGTCGCTGAGGCCCTTGAGGCAGGCGCACTGGGCTTCTCCACTTCCCGCACCCTGCTGCACAAGAGCATCGAAGGCGTACCCGTTCCCGGCACCTTCGCCGGCCGCGAGGAGCTCTTCGGCATCGGCAAGGCCCTCAAGGAGACCGGACAGGGCGTCTTCCAGCTGGCCTGCGAGCACGTCGAGGTCCCCAAGGAGATCCCCTGGATGCGCGAGTTGGCCAAGTGGACCGAGCGTCCCGTCAGCTTCAACCTCTCGCAGAGCGATGTCGCCCCCAAGCTCTGGGAAGAGATCCTGCCCGAGCTTACAAAGGCACACGAAGAGGGTCTGCCCATGGTCGCCCAGGTGGCCGGGCGTCCCATCGGCATCCTGATGAACTGGCGCGTCACGGCACACCCATTCGTCGCCTACCCAACCTGGCAAGCCCTGCAGGCGCTGCCCTGGGAGGAGGCCTTGGCCCAGCTCAAGACCCCCGAGATGCGGGCAAAGATGCTGGCCGACAAGCCCGTCCCAATTGGCACCTTCGAGGACTGGGTCACCCAGTCCTTCGGCAAGATGTTCCCAATGCGCGGTGGCGTGGACTACGAGCCCTCCCCTGAGACTTCCTTGGGCGCCATTGGCAAGGAACAAGGTGTCGATCCACGCGGACTGGCCTACGACATGATGATGATGGGAGAGGGCAGCGGCTTTCTGTACTTCCCCCTCTTCAACTACAGCGACCAGAACCTGGACATGCTGCACACCATGCACACCCATCCCCAGACCCGCATGGGCCTGAGCGACGGCGGTGCCCACTGCGGCGCCATCTGTGACGGCGGCATGCCCACCTTCATGATCAGCTTCTGGCCACGGGACCGCACCCGCGGCGACCACATCGAGCTCTCCGAGATCGTGCGCCGCCAGACCACCGAGACCGCAGCGCTCTACGGACTCAATGACCGCGGACGCATCGCCCCTGGCTACCGCGCTGACATCAACGTCATCGACTACGACAACCTGTCTCTGCGCAGCCCCAAGCTGGTGCATGACCTCCCCGCTGGTGGACGCCGCTTGATTCAACGTGCAGACGGCTACACCATGACCATCTGCGCAGGCGAGATCATCTTCAAGAACGGCGAGCCCACCGGCGCCATGCCCGGACGACTGGTGCGCGGCGCCCAAGCCGCACCTGCTCCCGCAAACTGAGCACAGTGAAGGGAGGACAAGGGTGTAGAATCCAGCCATGATTCTGCTCCTGTCCTCCCTCTCTCTGGCCGCCACCCACCAGGTCTCAAGCTCTCTGAGCGTAGACCAGGCCGTCGCCCTCGCCGCGAGCGGTGATGAGATCCGTGTGCCTGCTGGAGAGTGGCCCGCCAACGCCGACGCCACAGGCAAGAGCTTGAGCTTCGTCGGCGAGGATGGGGCCATCTTGACCTCCACCTCTGGCGGGACCAGCTTGTGGGCCAGCAGCGGCAGCCTGGACATTGACGGCCTGCGCTTCGAAGGCGCTGGACGCGCGCTCTCCATGGGCAACGGCACCCTGAGCCTGAACCAAGTCGTGATTGACGGCGGCCGGGGGGACTGGGGCGGCCAGATCTACGTGGAGTACGCCACCCTCAACATCAGCGAGAGCACCTTTCAGGGGGGCACCGCCGAGGACTTTGGTGGCTCCATCTTCGCCTTGAGCAGCGTCATGGACATCCAAGGCAGCACCTTCGATGAGAACACCGCTGGCAACCACGGCGGCGCGATCGCCATGGCCTTCAGCAGCGAGCTGACCCTGGTGGACACCGAGTTTGTGGTCAACCAATCCTCGGCCAACGGCGGCGCCATCTATCTGTCCGGAAGCAGCGCGGACCTGGGCAACGCCAGCTTCTCCGGGAACGCCATCTACGATGGCTACGGGGGCGCCGTCTACTTGATTGAGTCCACCGTCACCGGCGACGGTGTGCAGTTCACCGACAACGAGGCCACCTATGGCTACGGCGGCGCCATCTATGGCGAGACCAACGTCGGCCTGACCCTTGAGAACTGTACATTCGACGGCAACAATGCCTACAGAAACGCCGGTCAGATCGGCATGTACTACGCCTACGGTCCATTGAGCCTGACCAACTGCACTGTGACCGGCGGCAACTCAGCCCAGGGTCACGGCGGCGGCATCTTCACCTACGTGTGGGTCGATCTCTCGCTGATCGACACCGTCGTCTCCGGCAACACCTCCCGGTACCACGGCGGCGGCGTCTACCAGTACTACTACGGCAGCACCACCATCCAGAACAGCGAGATCAGCAGCAACAAGTCCAAGGACTACAGCGGCGGCGGAGCCTACCTGTACTACATCTGGACCGGCTCCAGCATCACCATCCAAGACAGCGTCATCGCCAACAACAAGGCCAAGCTGGAGGGGGGAGGACTCTGGATGCGCTACGCCGACAAGCTGGACTTGAACAGGGTGGACCTGATCGACAACAGCGGCGAGGAAGGTCTCTACGGCGGCGGCATCTTCATGTCGGGCACGCAGACGGCGAGCCTGCACGAGATGCGCATGGCTGGAAACACGGCCACCTATGGCGGCGGCTTCTACGCCACGGCGACCAGTGTGGCTGCCGACTGGAGCAACGTGCTCGTGCAGGAGAACCTGGCCCGCATCGGCGGCGGCGGCTGCTTCGTGAGCAGCGAGCTGCTCACGACCACCAACATGAGCTTCTTGGGCAACCAGGCCTTCGACTCTGGAAGCGCCCTGTGCCTGTACGAGACCCACGGTGAGTTCACCAACCTGCTCTTCGCAGGCAACCTCGGTGCAGCAGCCATCCACGCCGAGGACACCGACAGCGGCTTCTACTCCACCTTCAAGTACAGCGCCTTCGTGGACAACGAGGTGGGCCACCTGGGAGGCGAGTTGCTGGCCGAGGAGCTGGCTGAGACCGGGAACCTCACCGACTTGGACGCCGGCGTGATGGGCTGGAGTCCGGATGGCGACTGGGCCAACGACCGCATCGTGCTCAGCCCCACCAGCCCCTTGATCGACGCCGGCGACCCCGCTCTGCTCGATGGAGACGGCACCCGCTCCGACATCGGACACCACGGCGGACCCACGGACATCTTGGAGGACGCCGACGGCGATGGCTGGGACACGCGCTACGACTGCGATGACACGGACGCCAGCGTGAACCCGGACGCGACGGAGATCTGGTACGACGGCGTGGACAGCGACTGCCGCGGAGACTCCGATCTGGACCAGGACGGCGACGGCGAGATCACCATGGAGTTCGGCGGCAATGACTGCGATGACACCGACCCCAACGTCATCGAGTGCTTGGACACCGATACGGACACCGGCACCGACGCCCCTGGTGACTCCGAGGACCCAGGGAACTGTGGCGGGTGCGGCGGTGGACTGGGCGGCGGACTGTGGGTCTTGGGCTTGATGGCCTTGATGCGCCGCAGAGACGCTTAGACCAGACCCAAGAGCGCCGAGCGTCGGGCCACCATCGCGTGCCAGAGGTGGTCTCTCAGCGCACGAACCGGCCCTGAGCGCCTCAAGTCTGGGTGGGTGAGCAGCCACATCGGCCAGTCCAAGACCTTGGGCTCCGTACGGCGTACCAAGTCCGTACAGGTGTCGGCGAAGAGACACGGCAGCCAGCTGGCCCCTGCCCCACGCTCGGCGGCCAGCACCAAGGTCCCGTAGGTGTTCATGGTCACCGCGTAGCTGCTCTCTGGGCTGTAGAGCTGTCGGTGCCGCTCCAAGTGGCCATCCGGCGACTCCAGCGGGTCCCAGCCCACCCAAGGAAGGCGCTCCACAGGGACCGCAGCGAACTTGGCGTGGGCATAGACCGCCAGCGCCATGGGCCCGATGCGTTTGCCGATCAGATGCTCGGGTGGGTTTGGGGTCACGCGCAGCGCCAGGTCGGCCTCACCCCGGCTCAGGTTGTGCAGCTCGTCCCCGTTGATCACGTCGACCCGGAGCCCAGGATGCAGGTCTGAGAACTCCAGAATCACATCCATCAACGGCAGCGTCAGCAGCTCCGTCATGGCCAGGCGAATCACGCCGGTGAGGGACTCGCTCTCTCCTGCGGCCTGTCGCTTGGCCTGAAGCAGCAGGCCCTCACACTCCTCCGCCGCTTGCACCCAGTGCTCCCCCGACGCGCTCAACTCAACGCCGCCGCGCAGGCGCTCAAAGAGTTTGCAGCCCAGCACCTCCTCCAGGTGACGCAAGCGCCGACTCACCGTGGTCTGGTCCACCCTGAGCGCGGCGGCACCGCCCGTCAGAGAGCCCGCCCGTGAGACGGCCAAGAGAATCCGCAAGTCATCCCAGCGCTCGAGCATCTCAACCTCCTGCCTGCATTCACGCAGCACCATGCCCCATAACTGCCTGCATTTTTGCAGGTGGCCACGGGGCGAGCTTCGACTCCTCAGCGGACGGGGCCCGCCCTACTTTGTCGGAGCGAACACAACAGGATCCCACCATGCACACCGTCACCGTGACCCGCCAGATGTCCCACTCCCCAAAGAGGGTTTGGACGCTGCTCGCCGACTTTGCCAACACCTATGTTTACCACCCCATCGTCGCCGAGAGCGCCTCGACCAACAACCAAGACACCGGTCTGGGGGCCGCCCGCTACTGCCAGATGTACGACGGCAATCGGGTCGAGGAGAAGATCGTGGACTGGGACCCCGCGGCCCGCCGCTACCTGGTCCAAGTCACCGAACACGGCCCATTCCCCCTCACCCACATGACCGCTGAGGTCCGGGTGGAGGCCCAAGGTGACGGCAGCCAGGTCAGCTATCACTTCGAGTTCACCCCGAAGTTCGGTCCCATGGGCTGGGTCATGGCCAAGCTGGCCCTGGAGAAGGGCTTCACCAAGCTCGGCGACCAGCTGCTCGAAGGCATCGATCAGCACCTCAGCACCGGCCGCCTCATCGAACAGGACGGCGCCTTGGGCGCTGCCGCCTGACCCACACCGCTCTGGAGATTCCAATGAAGATCAAGACCCTCGCCCTCTCTGCCCTGCTCTTGAGCACCGCCTCCGCTGTGGCAAGCATCGCCGTGGCTCCGAACGCCCATGCACAATCCATGGAGAAGAAGTACCGTGTCGTCGAGGTCAGCAGGACCATGTCGCACAGTCCCCAAGCGCTCTGGCAGGCTGTGGCCGGCGACTACGGCAACATCGCCAACAGCCACCCACAGATCGTCTCCTCCGAGTACCAATCCGGGAGTCTAAAGGGGGAGCTTGGCGCCGAGCGAAAGTGCAACTTTGACGGCGACAACAAGTCCTGGACACACGAGAGAATCGTGGGCTGGGACGAGGCCAACATGGTCATGACCAACGCCGTCATCACCTCGGACAACTATCCCTTGGACGCCGACAACAGCCGGGCCATCTACAGCGTCATCCCCACCGCCGACGGCGGCTCTACCTTCAAACTACTGTACGCTTCGAGTTCCGCACCGACCCGGCCTTCATGGGCCCGATGGTGCAAGGCAAGTTCGAGACCCTGCTCGAGCAGTACATGGTCGCGGTCGACCACTACCTGAGCACTGGAGAAGCGGCAACGATGGAGAACTTCGCTGAGATCGAGAAGATGTATCAATAGGCAAGAGGACCCCCTGGCCACAGGAGCCAAGGGGTCCACGATCTCCCTACCAGCTGCCCTTTCGAACACGCAGCAACCAGGCCTCGATGGCGGGGCGGTTGGGCACCCGCTCTGGCAGCGCGCTGGACTCCAGAGCCTCCGCCAAGCCGGCCTCCAGGACCGGCCAGTCCTCTCTCACACAGACATCCAAGGCCTCCGGGATGCGCGCTTTCTCAGCATGCTCCGCTTTGTAGGCGACCAGCTCCTTGACCAGGCCAAAGCGCCCATCGGCCAAGACCCGAACGTCCGTCTCCAAGCGCCCGGTCCGCATCAAGTGCATCCCGGTCAAGGCCACACGGTAGGCGTACAGAGCTGTCTTGGCCCGCTTGTGCAGGCCGTGCTCCCGCTGCATGCCTCTGAGAAAGCCTCGGTAGTGCCGAGACAGATCCCGCGAGACAGAAGCACGAACCAGAGCCTGCAGCTCCTCGACGCCGTCCACCAACTGGATGGGCGAGAGGATGCGCTCCAGGACGTTGCCGCTGCCGCGAAGCAAGAGCGCAAGCGCATGCCCCAGCTCGTGGGTGGTCAGGTCGCACTCCACGCCCTCAAACACCATCAAGCGGTCGTGGGCAGGCGCACGGGTGTGCAGTCCCACAAGCTCCCGGGTCGGAGCCAGGTGGATGCCCTTCATGTCGATGTCGGAGTCGGGGGATGGGAACCCATAGATGTGGGCACCGGTGACCCCACAGAGCAGCACCGGGTGAGCGGGTCCGTGCTGGGTCAGAAAACGCTCGGCGAGCGCGAGGTCAGGCAAGGTTGCTTCAAACATGGCTTCTCCCAAGGCAAGTCGCGGGAGATGCGCACGCTCTGAGAGAAGGCAAGCGTGAACCTTCAAAAACGACCCCGGCTCAGTCCTGCTCCAACCCCGCCTGGGTCAGCCGCACGCACAAGGCATCCACCTCCGCCTTGTCCACCCCCTTGGGCACCACGCTCTCCATCCCCGCCAGTTTCACCTTGGCGGCCTGGGTCCAGTCCCGAAGCTGCTCAAAGGACCAGCCACCGGCCTTGATGTGCAACAGCTCCTCCGCGTCCCGGTCCCCGCGCCAGACATGCACCTGCCCGGTGCTCACGATCTCCATGCCCATGCGCAGCAGGCGCACCAAGTGGGCCCCGTGTTTGGTGTCGTAGCCATGCTCGGCCTCCAAGGCCGCGCGCTTGGGATTCCGCATCTTGAGCCAAGACTGGTAGCGCTTGTGCTCGCCTCGCGCGTGCCGCCAGCTTCGCTCCGCCTGCATCACCGCCATGAGGTTGTCGTCCAGGCCCACCCAACGGGCCGCCGCCTTCCAGCGCGCCTCATCACTGGCCAAGTTCCACTCCGCCAGCGTGCTGGCGAGCTCTTCTCGGAGCTGAATGCGCAAGGCAGGCTCCAAGTCGGTCCAATCCGGCGCCCACGTGTCCAGCTGTTTTTGTATCGCCGCCTCCGCTGCCTGGAGATGGTCCCGAGGCACGAGGGTGCGCTCAGGAAGGCCAAAGGCTGCCCTGGATGGCGCTACCTTGGGGCCGGCGTGGTGCCAGCGGTGATGCAACTCAATTCGCTGGAGTTGAGAGGCCGCGTAGCCCCCAAAAGTGTGTCTGCATTTCTCGGAAACGAAGAGCCCGCGCGCCTCTATCAGGCGCTCCCCCATCGAGGTCAGGCGCACCCTCTCGGAGTCCCGCGTATACAAAAACTCCAGGATGTTGGGGTTGCCAGCCCACGCCAAGCGCAGCAGCTTGGCCAAGCTGTACACCGTGCCCTCGAGCTTGGAATCAGCGACCACTGACTGGAGAGCAGGGGCCAAGTCCTGAGCAAATACGGCAAGCTTCTCTGGTCGGTTTTCCTGCTCAAAGGCAGAGAACACACCCTGGACTTGCGTGCGTGTGGGAAGAGCGACCCCCAAGATATCTACGTCCGAGTTCGCCCCGGCCATGCCATGGGCACGAGAGCCCGCCAGGGCGACCAAGATGCTGCGGGAACGAAGCTCAGACACACAAACCTCCGGCGCTGACCCTATTCACGCAGGCAGAGAGCGGCGAGGCTACTCCAGCAATGCGGTGTAGAGCGCGCCCAGCTCTAGTGCCTTCTCGCTGTGCTGCTGCACCGGCTCTCCAGCGAGCAGATCCACCACTTCGTAGGGGTCCTCCTCCAGGTCAAAGAGCTGCTGCTCCAGGCCATCGGGGGCGACCAGTTTGTAGCGTGCATCCCGCATTGCCCAGCCCATCGGAGTGCTGGGGTCGTCGTCCTCTCCAAAGTGCTCGATGTACAGGGACTGGCGAGGTCCGGGTTGGCCTGAGAGCACGGGCACAAAGGACTGCCCATCGACCTCTGGGACTGCGGCCCCCGCCAGCTCCAAGAGCGTCGCAAAGACATCGGTTGTGTGGACCAAGTCCGCGCTGCGTCCGGCGAGGACGCCAGGTCCAGAGACCACCATCGGCACGTGGGTACCGCCTTCATAGATGGAGCCCTTGGCGCCGCGCTCTGCGTACATGTCCCCTGCGACCTTTCCTGGGGTGCCGTTGTCCCCCATGAACAAGACCACCGTGTTGGCACGTTGATCCGCTGGCAGAGAGTCCAGCACCCGGCCCAGCTCCGTGTCCAGGGCCTCCAAGGTCGCCCTGTAGTAGTCGCCCGAGTTCCGGCGAATGTCCGCTTCGCTGCCGCTCAGCTCGGTCTGGCTGTGCAGACCTTCCGGCGGAAGGTGAAAAGGACTGTGGGGAGCGTTGAAAGCCAACCACAGAAACCAAGGTTCATCCTGCCCTGCCAACCAGTCCACCGCGTGGTCGGCCAGGGCACTGGTGGTGTACTGGTTCACCTGCATGGAGAGCCCATTGTGGACCGCCGTCCAGGAGTAGTAGTCGGAGACCGAGCCGGAGAACAGACCGTAGTACTCGGGCACACCGAGGGTCTCGGGGTGGTTGTCGTCGTCCCCCTGGCCGGAGATGTGCCACTTGCCCACCAGGGCCGAGCTGTACCCAGCCTCCCCCATCGCATCAAAGAGGCTGTACTCCTCCGAGGACAGACCCGGCTCCCGCCTCTCAATCACTGTGCCCACACCCGTGCGAAAGCCGTAGCGACCCGTCATGAGCATGGCCCGGGTCGGAGAGCACAGCGGCGCTGCATACGCCGTCTCAAGCACCATGCCGTCCGCGCACAAGGCCTCCAGAGTCGGCATGGACGCCGGACTGTTGCCCACGCTGTGACAGGGGGATGCATCCAAGCCCATGTCGTCGGCAATCACCAACAGGATGTTGGGCCTCTGCGAGACAGCTGTGTCTTGATTCGAAGCGTCGCACGCCACGATGAAAGCAAGGGCAAACAGAGACATGAGAACTCCAGAAGGAGCACTCCCTCTAGCCCGGCAAGGCGCGCAGAATTCCTAAGCTTTGTAGGGATTTCCAAGCGAACGCAAAGGTCGCTTTAGCCCAACAAGCCCTCGACCACCTGCACCCCGGGGTGCACCGTCTCCGGGTCGATGTCCAACATCGCCAAGAGCGTCGCGCCCAGGTTCGCGGCCTGGACTTCGGTGCCCTCTCGGTCCTCCTCGCCGCTGGCAAAGTCAATGAGCTTGCCCATGCCGTAGCTGTCCAAGCCACCCACCGTGCGGCCTCCGGCGATGCCCGGTCCGACCATCAGCAGGCTGGTGTAAGGCCAGTGGTCCTTGCCCTCGGCCTCGTTCAGTTTGGGCGTGCGGCCCATCTCGGACATCACCACCACCAGGGTCTCATCGGCCTGGGTCGGCAGCACATCGCCAGGGGTAGAGCCCAGCCGGTCCATCAGCTCGGAGACCCCTGCAAAGAGCGCCTCAAAGTTGGTGGACTGGATGCGGTCGTTGTCGCTGTGGGAGTCCCAGCCGCTGCCGCTGCCGGTGAAGCCCAGAGTGACGCAGCGGGAGATGCCCATCGAGAGCGCGTCCACGGCCATGCGGGCTTGGGAGCTCAGGTCGGTGCCACCGTTCCAGTCCATGACATGCAGGAGATCTTCCAGGTTCGCAGCCCGCTCCAGGCTTGCGCCATAGGCCGCCAGCAGCTCCTTCTCCTTCCCTGGGGTCGCGGCGAGCTCCGCTGCACGCGCGCGTGAGGCCAGGTAGGCATCCATCACGTCTTCGGCCTGCTTCCGCGGCGGAACCGCAGGCTTCTCGCCCCAGGTCATGATGTCTCCGCTGAGCAGCCCTTCCAGCTGGCCAGAGGAGCCCGCACGGGTCACCGCGGCGCCCATCTCGCCAGGGAAGCTGGGCCCCCCGACGACCAGGTGTGGCAGGGGGTACTCGGACATGGAGTGACCAGCGGCCACTGCAGCAAAGTCCGGGGAGCCGTCTGCGGAGGTGCCCGTCAAGGACAGGCGCAGGCAGTTCTCGTGGGCCACGGAGGGCATGAGCACGCCGTTGAGGATGAGCGCCTTGGAGCCGTGTCGCTCCATGAAGCTGCGCACGCCGGGGCGGTCTGGATGGTCTACAAAGACCAGGTCTCCCACGGTGCCAGCCTGGGCCTGGCGCTCCATGTCCACGGCCCCGTTGTCGAACTCGCCGGCGAAGACCCGCGTGGGGTCCCATCCGCCGTAGTTGTAGACCAGGACCAGCTTCTTGGTGCCGGTGCCGGCTGCCAGTGCTCGCCCGCTCAGGCCCACAGAGGCCAAGCCGCTGAGCCCCAAGGCTCCGGCCATTGCTTGTAGTGACTGTCGTCTGGTGATCATGGATGGGCCTTCAGGGGGTGACCGAGAATAGCCGCTGCGACCGAGAGCCTCTCGGGGCCCGGCTGGCAAGGCGATGTGACGAAGGAAGGCCGTGGCCTTTCGAGGAATAGCAACGCCGCCAGGTGGGATTCCGGGAGGCTCGAATCGCGTCGGGTATCGATGGTCACGCCCTAATACAACAGGAAGTCAGGGTCGCGGAGCAGCACTGAGAGCAAGCCCGCCCAGGCCGCCTCCCCACTGCCTTCCAGCTCGAAGAGGGCCTCCCACAGTTCCAGGTTTGCCTGGACCTCGGGGCCATCGGCGGCAATCTGCTTGCCGAAGACGCGCAGGTGGAGGAGCTGGATCTGAGCGACCATCACCTCCGGTTGGGTCTTGGGCGTCTCGGAGAAGTTCACATGGATGAACAGCGTGGGCGCATCCGAGGCCACGTCTTGCGCGACAGCGTACTGCGCAGAGGCCTGGGCCAAGCGCTCCTGCACCAAGACCATCGTGGTCGTGGGCTCGGTGGCCGCCTGGGTCACAAAGTTGCCGTCCACACCACCGGCCAGGGTGCGCAGACCGCGAGAGTCTGTGCGCATCATGTCGTAGCCATCGTCGATGAAGCGGTAGCCCGTGATGTCCTGGATTGCGGAGGCGAGCTGGTCGGTTCCCATCAGGCGGGGCCCTGTGGTCTCGGTCGGTGCCGCTTGGTAGGCGGCCGTGTCCACCACAGCCCGAAACAGAGGCTTGAGCCGCAGCTCCTCGCTCAGGAAGACCTCACGCAGTTCCGTGAGCGTGGCGGTGTCGTGTAGCTCAATGTCCCGGTGCAGCAGGCCGGTGTAGACGTGGTCTACGCCACAGGTGACCAGGCGGGGGTCCGCAGCCAGCATCTGTCCAAGGTCACCCAGGCTTCCGCCCGGCTCGCCAAAGTAGGCGGGCTCCACTTCCGTGGTTGTGGTCCAGAGGCGCTCGCGCTCTGGGTGGAAGGTGCTGATGTCCGGGGCCGAGTTGTAGTCGACGAAGTAGAAGCCCCAGAGGTAGCTGGCCAAGGGGTCCAAGCTGTAGTGACAGGCCACGCAGCCATCGTTGGTGGCCAGGGCCTCGTTCACCGCATCGGCGTCCAACAGGTTCACGTCCCGCTCAAACTCGATGGGCTTGCCCAGGTAGTCCGTGCACAGCAGGGTCTTGGAGACCGCGTTGGCCCTGCCCCGGTTGGCGTTGGAGGCGTTCGACATGTAGCGCCACCAGAAGGAGTTGGTGGCCAGGATGCCGGCCGCCGGGCGCTCATCGGTGTACTGCGCGGGCTGGAAACCCTCGCCCTCTTGGCGCTCCAGAGGCCACATCTGCGCCATCAGGGGCGTGGCCATGGTCCAGTCACCGCGCACCACCTCGGTGTAGGGCAAGTCTTCGGTGGCCACGTGGGAGAAGATCCACAAGGTTTCCTCCCCAACGTCGGCAGCCAGCTGGGGCTGAAGGCTGCTGTCCAGGGCGTAGTCCGTGGTGTCCACCGTCCAGGAGTCCTGGCGGGTCAGCAGCACGTTGGCGTACAGGGCGCGGACCTGGGCGCCGAAGCGGGGGTCCTCCAGCATGCCGTCGACCAGCTCGGGCAGTACGCTGGGGTCTTCCTGCACTGCAGTGACCTCGGCGATGGACGGGCGCACACCGCGCAGGTCGATGGAGATGCGCGAGAGCAGGGCCACCGGCTCCAAGGGGGTGAGCTCAATCGCCTCCACAACCTCTGGATCTGGGGCAGTGGACGGCTCCAGCGGCGAGGCGCAGGCGCTCAGGGCCAGCAATACGAGCAGGCTGCATCGGCTCAGTGCCATGGGCTCTCTCCCCAACCCAGAAGACCTGAGAAGTCTGGGCAGACCTGACCAAGGGGCTCGCCGTCCAGCCAGGCTTGACCACACCCATCACAGTCTGGTGGATACATCGCTACGCCACCGCTAGGCGGCCCGTCGAACTGTACTTCGTACCAGCGACCCTCGGAGTCCCGCAGCGAGAAGAGTCCGCTGGGCTCATCGGGGCAAGGGGAGCCGCGCAGCGCGTCGTAAATCACCACGCCCTCCAGCACCGCCGCGTTGATGGGCCCGTCCATGTTGGAGACCGCGCTGTTCAAGTACAGGTACTTGCCCCCGGTGGGCGAGACGTTCGCGCTCAGGGTGTGGTCCAGACGCCAGCCACTGTCCAGCCAGGTCTCCTCAAGACCGGCGTTCTCCGTGGAGAATTCGCCCCACATGTCGTGGTAGAAGTAGGTGTAGCCGTTGCCTGTGTGCAGGTACTTCTGAGCCGAGCTGTAGCCCGCCGCAGACAAGACCTCGCCGTCCGCCCCTTCGATGCGCGCCGAGCCGTAGAAGTAGCCGACGTACTCGTAGTCGTAGGAGCCGTTGGTGTAGGGCTCCTTGAGGTAGGAGCGCCCGTTGCCCGCAAAGCCGCCGCCCATCTCACTGGAGCAGTTGTCGATCCAGTAGTACTGCCCGTAGTTCTCGTAGTACGAGGGGTAGTAGTAGGGGCAGTAGCCATCGTCCGCTTCCACCCGCAGGCCCTCGTAGTTCTCGTGGAAGGGCAAGGGATCTACGTGGAGCAGAGCATCGATGGCTTGGGCGATGCCCACAGCGAGCACCTGGGGGGCCAGCGGCTCCTCCTCCGAGGTCTCCTCGTCCACCACGTAGGGCGTGGGGTCCGGATCCGCCTCCAAAACGGGTTCAGACACCGGTTCAACGATCTCGTTTACAGGGCCTGAGCAGGCGAGGATCAGCAACAGGGACATGGGGCGGGCTCCGGGGGGGAAGGATAGCAGGAGTGGCGGAGCCCGAGAAGGCGGATTGGCCGGTATCGAAGGTGGCTCACCTGGCTGAAGGTGGCACAGGGGCTCACTCACTCAATGGGCCAGCCGCAGGCCAAGTGTTCGGTCTGGCCCTCAACTGTTCCGTAGGCGAAGCAATACCCGAAGTGCGGATCGATCACCAAAGCAGACCCTCCAAGAAAGATGTCCTGAGTCGGCTTCCAATCCAGGACCCGAGCGGACTTCCTTCCATCCGAACAGACCGACACCAGCTCCGCCATTCTATCGGGTCCATGGGAGGCCCGTACATAGTCGACGCACGAGCCTACACACCGAAAACCTGTGTGGTACTGATCCGCGACTCCCGGCGGGGGATACCGGGTAGCCGTTAGACCGGCCCCGCTCTCGTCGATGTTGAGCCAATAGAGCACATCGACTAGCTCGTCTCCTACGTACTGGAAGGGCTTTGTAGCCTCATAGCCTGGGGGCACTTGGTTCAGGTTGGAATCCCTGGCTCGAACCCAAACTCCCTCGTCGGCGCAACTGATAGAGGCACCACGCCGCGCCCATGCTGACACCAAAACACCCACCTTTCGCTCTCCTTCTCTCAGTACAATCTGATCGGTCCCAGAGTGCTCAAGCACGTGTTCCGAACCAACGAGAAGACCTTGGTTGGGCTCCGATCTCTCGTCCGGCTTCAGGGGCTCCATGCCCTCGGGCCACCAGACAAGGGACCTGACTTTAGGCCCTTCACGGTACCAGTCGGGATCAGTGGCAACGGCCTTTCTCCACGGGCCGTCTGGGAGGGCACCAGAATCTCGACCGACCAACCACACCCGACGGTCCAGGTCATACAAAAGCTTGCTCTCAGTCGGAATCTGAGCCCTGTCGGCCTCCTTCTCGCCAAGCTCGTTCCAACGCACGACATCTCCCTCGCGACACAAGACTGTGGGCGAAGCGTCCCCATTGTCCCGAAAGAGGATCTCAGAGCAAGAGGTCGAGATGCTCTGGCCGGCGGATGCCGGAGAGGTACCCGCACGGATGCAACCGACTGAGAGCAGTCCGAACAGAGGTAGATAGGAAATCGAGGGCATCAGCACGTACCCTCCTGTAGGTCAGAAAGTGAACGGTGTCTCAATGAGCCGATCTGCAGCCCGTCGGTGGATGCAGACACCGTTCCAAGGGTCTAATCTTTGGTCCGCAGAAGCCGAGGGTACCGTATGCAAGAAAGAGATGGGGGTGGGCTCCAGCCAGCAGAGTAACAGGAGCGGTGGTGCGCGGCGGCTTGGAAAAGCGATGTCCCTGCCGGTTGTGGCCAGGGGCGCGGGCCTCGTGGGATTCAACACCAGCCAAGAAGGGACGACCCACCACCCAGCCAGGCCAAGACCCAAGAGATGGTGGGGTACAATGCGCCCTTCGGAGCCCCCAACATGCTGATTCCCCTACTGCTCACTCTGGCCTGCACCAAAGACGAGGTCCAAGACTCCACGCCCCAGGACACCCAGGGCCAGGAGGCGCCCGACCCCGAGACGGTCCCCCTGGCCGGAGCATGCCCCCTGGACGAGGCCTGGGGTGGCTTCTCCGTGCAGGCCTCTGAGGAGCCAAACAACAACGGCATCGACGGCAAGGTCTCCGACTCCATCTGGCCTTGGTCTGAGCTCGAAGAGATCGCCTCCGATGGCGACTGCAAGCTGCTGCGCCGCAACCTGCCCTTTTGCACGCCCAGCTGCGATGTAGGCACGACCTGCGACTTTGACGGCCAGTGTGTGCCCGAGCCCAGCAACCAGGACCTGGGCACGGTCACCGTGAAGGGCTTGGTTCAAGAGGTGTCCATGGAAGCGGCCATCGGAAACACCTACTACGACACCTCCCTGCCCTACCCGATGTACACGGCCGGGGACCTGGTGACCCTGAAGAACAGCGGCGGCACCTATGGCGCACAGACTCTCTACGGCGTGGCCGTGGAGCCCCTAAGCCTGGACGCTGTGGAGTGGTTCATCACCAAGGGCGAGCCTCTGGAGATCACCTGGGATGCCCCCACTGCCGCCGTCTCCAGGAGCGTGATTGACCTGCGCATCAACATGGATGTGCACGGCGCCAGTCCGGCCTCGCTCTACTGCACCTTCGAAGACGATGGGGCAGCGACCGTCAGTGGTGCGCTCACCAAGACTCTGGTGGAGGCGGGCGTGACCGGCTTTCCATCCGGGGCCTTGGAGCGACACACTACAGACTCGGTGGACTTGGATCCCGGCTGCATGGCGTTCAGCGTGCGCTCGCCCGTGATCATGGCCGTGGACGTGGACGGGTTCACGCCATGCTTTACGGATGAGGAGTGCCCCGAGGGCCTCACGTGCAACACAGAGCTGCAGATCTGTGAATGAGACGACTCACAGATTCGGGCACAGATCTCAACCACAAGCATCCGACTTCAAGTAGTAGATCTCCACCTCAGCCCCCTTCGACGGGTAGATCTCCTGGTCGAACACAACAGCATTCAGCGAGCTGTTGAAGCTCCACCCACTGGTGATCTTCACGCTGTCCACCTTGACCGTGATCGACGAGGTCAACACCGTGCCATTGAGCGCAAAGTACTCCGCACCTGCCACAGACCCCGCCACGAGCTTCTCCATGCTGGCGTCCCAGTCTGGCTCGCAGATGCTGGAGAAGGTGCCTCCGGTCGCGTCGACGGCGGTCTTAAAGCCCGCAAAAGACTCTGCGCTTCCGCAACCACTGGGGGGCGGGCCGGCGATGGCATGGAAGATGACGTTGTCGGGGTCATCCTTGTAGCCCTGAGCAGTGCTGACACCGACTGAGCCGGCGGTGGTGCTCTGCTCCTGGTCTCGGTTGAGCGCGACCAGGTTCAGCTTGGAGGCCTCCCAGTCGTCGTCCTCGAAGAGCCAGTCTCCATTCTCACGAAGGGCAGCCAGGAGGGTGTCGTAGGAGCCGTCGTTGTCGCCGGCGTTCCCGCCTGCGGTGATCATGGCCAAGGTCTGGGTGGTGGCCTGTTCCGCGGTGTAGCTCTCGTCGATGTAGTCGACGTTGCCAGTACCTTTGCCGTCCCGGTTCCAGATGAAGGCCACCCGGAAGGGGCTCGAGTTGTCCAAGAGCGCTTGGTAGAAGGCGGGCAGGCTGTCTTCGAGCTGCTGGGAGTAGGTCCCGTAGTTTCCGTCGATCACGCACTCGTTGGCGTGAAAGAGGAAGGTGGAGCGAGAGCGCTCTCCCACCGTCCAAGTCAGGGTGTTGGCGCCGTCCACCTGGCCAAAGCCCGAGATGGTGCTGGTGTGCTGGCCATCGTTGCTGTCGATGACCATCGAGACGGTCTCGGTGCCGTTGATCACCGGCGCGTAGTGCACCGTCACCTCTTGGGAGGAGAAGGGCGCCATGGTCCACGGGAAAGCATCTGGGTGCTGCTCCATGGCGTAGGACTTGTCCCCGCTCAGGGAGATCTTGTCCACGATGAGCTCGGTGTTGCCCGTGTTGGTCAGAGTCAGGGAGACCTGTGAGGCGCAGCCCACAGGGATCTCCCCAAAGTCGTAGCTCTCGGCGCTCACGGAGAGCTCCGGGCCCATGCTGGAGAGGGTGGCCGGCACAACAACCGTCTCGGGCGCGGTGGGGTTCTCAGCGAGCTGGAGGTTGATCTCGCCGGCCAGGTCCCCAGTGGTCAGGGGAACCCAGGTGACGGGCAGGGACATGGCGTTGCCGGGCTGAATGATGGGGCCAGGCGCTTGGCCCACCTCCATGCCCAGTCCTTCGGTGTAGTCCATGCCGATGAAGAGCACCGGCACGTTGCCCGTGTTCTGGATGCGAAGCTCACGCTCGACGCGCTCGTCCACCGACTGCTCGCCGAAGGTGAGCTGGTCCTCTGAAATCTGGTAGGCAAAGACCTTGTCCTCGACGACCTGGGTCTCCCCGGTGTCCAGTGCGGTCTCGATGCAGCCCAATAGTAGCGTCCAAATCACTTCACACTCCCGTCACAACTGCTCGCAGTGTTGTCCACAAGGCGCAAAAGCACAAGAGGGCCGCCAACAAAGCGCTACACTGGGCACCCTGACCTTGACCGTGAGACCGCTGCAAATGACTCTGATGCTCTCTTTCCTGCTCGCCTGCACCGACACCGAGCCGGTGGACTCCCAGGACACCTCCACCGAACAAGACGACACCGGGGACACCCAGGACACGGACACCGGAGAGCCAGGCCCCTGCGCCGAGCCCAAGGTGACATTCAAGGGAGAAAGTGGCTCTTCCCAGGACTTGACCGAGTTCTTCACAAGCGGCCAGTACTTCACTCTGGCGCAGCCCGGCACCGTCGAGGTCTGTCCTGGCGAGTGGTTCGCGCGGGTCCTTATTCGCGCCAACGTGGACGTTGTGGGCCTGGGCACCGACCGCAGCGAGACCATCCTCTCCGGCGGCGAACAGGGAACCATCCTGGACGTCTCCGGCCCCGATGTGACGGTCAACGTCAGCAACCTGACCTTGGACCGTGGCGCAGGCTTTGACCCCGACCACAACTCCGGCGGCGGCGGCTTGTACTGCGCCCAGCAGGGCCTCGTAAACGTGGACAATGTGGCCTTTACCCGCCACTTCGCCAACGATGGGTCCGCGCTCTACGCACGGGACTGCACCCTCAACGTCACCAACAGCCTCTTTTCCGACAACGTCTCCGAGGACGATGGCGGCGCCATCACCCTCTGGAACAGCACCGGCAGCTTCACAGACGTAGAGGTCAGCGGGAACACCTCCCTGGACGGCGGAGGTGTGGCGCTCTTCGCCAGCACACTGACCGGCACACGCCTGACGGTGGCCGACAACGTCGCGACCAGCTTCGCGGCGGGCATGTGGGCCTACGAGAGCACAGTGGCTCTGACGGACTCCAGCTTCACCGGCAACAGCAACTCCGGCACGGCCTACGGCGGTGGCCTGCTGGTCTTCGGCAGCGCGGACCTGACGCGGGTGCGCTTCGCCGGAAACAGCTCCCCCCTGGGCGGCGGACTCTTCGTCTACGTCAACGCGACCGTCACAGGAACCGACTGCATCTTTGAGACCAACAGCCCCCAGGACATCTTTGCCCACGACAGCACGGGGCAGGAAGGCAAGGGCGGCATCTCCTACACCGGCGGCAACAGCACCACCTTCTCCTGCGCCTCCAACGCCTGCGTGCTGGAGTAGGCATGGGCCTTCTCTGGGTGCTGGCTTGCGCCCCCAGGGTGCAGCCTCAGTCTCCTGCGTCCATGCAGATGGGCGCCGGTGAGCTGGTGATCCGCGGGACCCCCATGGAGCGCGCCCAGGCGCCAGAGGCGGACCTGGTGCTCTTCTACGGCGGTGAGATCGGCGGCTCCTTGGGAACCTGCGGATGCCCAGACCGGCCCAGAGGGTCCCTGGCCCGCATGGCCACCTACCTGCAGGCCTCCCGCGAGGTGCACCCCGGTCAACGCGATTTGGTGCTGATGGGCGGCGACTGGCTGCTGAACCCCATGTCCCCAAATGGCTCGCCCTCGGCACAGGCCCCTGTGGCCAACGACTACGTGGCGAGGGCCTTCAACACCATGGGCGTGGACGCGGCCAACGTCGGCTACGGCGATCTGCCTGGCGTGCTGGCCCTGGAGCCCAGGCCGGACTGGGTCGTCTCCACGAACACACAGGGGCTGCCATCCACTCGCGTGGTGGAGCTCGACGGTGTTCGCGTTGGCATTCTGGCCGTCACCCGCTTCGGCGTGCAGCCGGTACCGGGCCACAGCATCGCCGACCCCTACGCGCCAGCCGCGGCGGCCCTCCAAGAGCTCAGCCAGAGCACCGATGTGCAGGTCCTGATGTCCTACGGAGCCGCAGAGGTCGCCGCCCAGCTCGCAAGGGAGTTCCCCGAGCTGGATGTGGTCATCGACGCCGACATGCACAGAGGCTTCTTTGAGCCGGACACCATCGGCGACGCCATTTGGGTGCGCTCCCACTACCAAACCATGCGCTTGGGGGAGCTGCGCCTGGACTTGAGCGGCGAGAATGTCGGGCTCATCATCGACCGCAAGATTGACTTGGATCCTTTGCTTCCCGACGATCCACTCATCGGGGCGTTGGCCATCGAAGCCGAGGACGCACTGGCCCAAGCGCTGGAAGGGACTACCAAGGAAGATGCAACGCAGCCTTATGTGTTGAATCCAGAGTGAAAAGGAGAGCGCGTGTCCCTGTTCTTGCTTCTGACCGCCTGTAGTGGCCTGCTCGATGCCAGCGCGGTGGCTGTAGAGGCCCAGACTCCCGTCGCGCCAGCCGCGACCGCGAGCGTGGCTCCCGCCGATGTAGATTGGGTGACTCTGGACAAGAAGGCCGGTGAGCTCGACCTGCAGCTGGCAACGCAAGCCAGCCAAGCCATCGCCGACGGCAAGCTACCCGTGGCCTACCTGGGCGCGCGCTGGTGCGGTCCGTGCAAGGCCTTCAAGATGCAGAAGGACGACCCCGCCATCGTCGAGGCCTTGGACGGGGTGCGCATCATCGAGCTGGACGTGGACCAGTTCATGACGGGCCTGGAGCCCGCTGGGGTCCAAGTCGTGGCCATTCCTCACTGGTTCGTTCTGGATGCTCAAGGGGACCCCATCAACACCGGAATGAGTGGTGACAAGTGGACCGATCTGAGCCCTGCGAGCATGGCGCCCAGCTTGGCCAGCCTCAAGCCGCATGAAACCGCTTTGTAAGGAAGCCGTCTGTAAGCTCGGGAAAAGGACCACCAATGCCGTCTAGGGCTATATCCTGGGCCCCGGAGTGTCCCTGCCCCTGCTATGTCCGAGCTGAACAGAAATCGGGTTCGCGCCCTTCGCCTGCTCTGCACCACGTGGTTTCGTGACCAATCGGGGATCGCGCGTTCTGAAGCAGTCGAAGGCAAAGCCATCGTGGTCAAGGGTTTCGCGCGAGACCAGTCCACCTTGCGCTTCTTGGACAAGGCTCTGATGGCCGGAAGCCTCAGCTTCAAGGAAGCCGAGGTCTACGGAGACGCCGACCGTCTCCCAATGGTCAACATCCTCTGGCAACAAGGCCAAGCCCTGGCCAACCCAGAGGCGGTGGCCAAAGCCGCCCACGCCATCCTGGTGGTCCAGGCCAACCAGTCTTTCTTTGAGTACCTGGACCTGTCCAAGCCCATGATCAAGCTGCTGCGTGGCGACCACCAACCTTGGGAGTCTCTGGGTTTCATCCTTGAGAAAAACTCCCTGGAGATGGACCGCATCGCGCGCGAGCTGGGCTGCTTGGTCTCCATGGGCATGGTCCGCCTGCGGGCTCCTGGTCGAAACGCTCCGCCCCCCAAGAGTCAGGCGGCCAAACGCCTCCGCAAGGGGGATCCGGCCGACCGTGCGATGCGCCAGCAGATGCAGAAGGTCATGCTGCAGCGCCGCTTGGAGCGCGAGTGGACCCAGCTCCAAGGTCAGGACGACTACACCCTGCTCGGCGTGCCCGCGAACGCAGAGCCAGAGGTCATGCAAGCGGCCGCGGAGCGCATGCAGAAACGCTACAAGAAGCTGAGTCGGAAGCGCGGGCTCAACTCCTCCGGCAGAGAGCTGGCCAGCAAGATTCGAGACCGGGTGGACGCCGCGGCCGACCGGCTGGCTCAAGGCAAGGCCCACACCGCGGCCCACAAGCTGCTCGAGTCCCCTGAGCAAGCCTTCGAGGAAGGCAAGCGTCTGGCTGAAGCGAAGGAGTGGACCGCCGCGGTGACCTGCTTGGCTGCGGCCAGCAAGAAGCTAGACAGCCCCGATGTCGGCGCCTGGCTGGGCTACGCGCACTTCCACGATCTGCGCCACTCCCGCAAGGACCGCGAGGCCAAGGGACGTGAGATGTTGGTCCTCGCCGAGAGCTTCGGCTCGTCCATCGCCGTCCGGCTGCGCATGCGCCTCAGGCCGGAGGAAGCTCGTTCAGAGTGAACCAGTAGTAGATCAAGCTCTCTACGGTGTGCACAAGCTCTTCAAAGAGCACGGGCTTGATCAAGAAGCTGTTCACGCCCAGCTCGTAGGCACGACTCACGTCCTCCTGACTCCAGCTGGTGGTCATGACCACAACCGGAAGGGGGCGCAGCTTGGGGTCGGCGCGGATCTGCTGCAGCAGCTCAAAGCCACGCACCCGTGGCATGTGCAGATCCAAGAGCACCAGCCCAGGCCGAGTGGCCTGACCACGCAGCCAAGCCATGGCCGTGTCCCCATCGTCGGCGCTGTGCACGCTTCCCTCAAAACCCGCCTCGCTCAGGGCTTCCCGCAGGAGCTCCTGGTCGTCCGGGTCATCGTCTACGATCAACAAAGTCTGACGAAAGGCGCTCACAACACAACCTCAACAAGGGCATACCAGCGTACACCAGATACGTAGCAGAGCGGGCACACTGATTGGCCCAGCAGGAGCCGTGCATGGATCTGGAACGCCGCGTCGAAGAATTGGAGACGCGCTACGCCTTTCAAGAGGAAAACATCCGTCAGCTGGACGAGGTGATTCAGGAGTACGGCCGCATGATCGACATGCTTCGGAGCGAAAACCGGGAGCTGCGCGAGCAGCTGGCCCAGCGCCCTGAAGAGACGCCGAACAAAATCGAGGACGAGGTCCCCCCTCACTACTGAGCGCGCAAAGACTGACCGCACTCTCTTGCGTTAGGGTGGCGCCCATGTCCACTGTCCTGATCACCGGCGCTGCTGGGTTCATCGGCTACCACTTGGCCGAGCGCTTGCTCTCGCAGGGTGTCGCCGTCGTGGGCCTGGACAACCTGGATCCCTACTACTCGGTCGCCCTAAAGCAGGCGCGACTGGACCGCCTGAGTCGACATTCCAACTGGCGTTTCATCCACGCCGATGTGGTCGATTCTGCCGGCGAACTCTTCCAGAAAACCGCCCCAGATCAAGTGGTGCACCTGGCCGCCCAGGCTGGCATTCGGCACTCCTTGCAGGACCCCCAGGCCTTCGTGCGCGACAACCTGGTGGGCTTCTTCTCGGTGCTCGAGGCCGCCAAGAACACCGGCATCGAGCACCTGGTCTACGCCAGCTCCAGCTCGGTCTACGGGGCCGACCCCCTACCCTTCCGAGAAGACGCCCGCGCCGATGCGCCCTTGAACCTCTACGCGGCGACCAAGCGTAGCAACGAGCTGATGGCACACGCCTACGGCACCTTGAACGGCTTTGCCTGCACGGGTCTACGGCTCTTCACGGTCTACGGACCCTGGGGCCGCCCGGACATGGCGCTCTTCAAGTTTACGAGGAAGATCCTGGCTGGCGAGACCCTTCCCGTCTTCGGCCACGGCAATATGCAGCGCGATTTCACCTACGTCTCTGACGTCGTAGAGGCCATATTGGCCGTGCTGGGCCGGCCCGATGGCGTACAGGTCTACAACGTCGGCGGAAACCAGCCGGTGGGCCTAATGGAGCTCATCGCGACCCTGGAGCGCGCCCTGGGTCGCAAGGCTGCGCTGGAGATGTTGCCGATGCAGCCGGGGGATGCGCCCTCGACCCGTGCAGACGCCCAGGCCCTCTTCAAGGCCACCGGCCACCAGCCCACGGTTGGGCTGGAGGAAGGCGTAGAGCGCTTCGTGGCCTGGTACAGGGACTACTACCAGGCCTAATTCGGCACCTTGGAGCCTCTAAAGGCTCGCATCGCTCAGGCGCAGCGCGATGCCGCGCACGTAGCTGGGATCCAGGCGCAGGTTGTTGACGATGGCTTCGTACTCGCCGGAGTCCAACCACACGCCGTTGGAGCTCGTATCGATGTGCACGCCCTTGTAGTCAATGATCTTCATGTCCTGACCATCCACCGGACACTGGAGCACGCGCTTGCGGTCCACAGAGGGCTCCACAGGCTTGCGAAAGAGATCGCCCCATCCGTAGCCGCCTTGCTCCCGACGCTCGACCTCGGTCAGCAGGTACAGCTCCTTCTTATCGAGCCACATTCCCGCAGGACTCATGTCGATGGTGATGCCGTGTAGCTCCACCTGGTCCATCTCTGCGCCTGTAACGGGGCAAATCCTCATGTCTCAATCTCCTTGCCTCTTTTAGAGGCTGTCCAAAAACTTGTCGATCCGCCGGGTCAGGGCGCGAATGGCAGGCGCCGCGAGCTCAGGCAGGGTCTCGTCCGTAAAGCCAGCGGCAGGCGGCTCCAGGGCCCCCAGTGCCATGCCCACGGCTGCATCCACGGCGATGTCCCCCCGATACCAAGCATCAAACTCCTCGGCCCCGGGACCGGTACAGCGCACCGCATCGTCCACGACCTCAAAGCTGAGGGGACCAAAGCGCTCCGGGGCGCGATGATGAAGCACCTCTGCCAAGGCCTGACGGCCTGGAAGACGGTGGGGCCATGGACCCTTGGGGGCCCGCAGAATGGCCTGACGCATGGCATCCCCGATGCCAGGCGCATCGGCGGCTGGCTCCACGGGGGCTGGCGCGGGCTTCGGCACCACATCGTCCATCACAAAGGTGGGCTGTGCATCGAGCTGGCTCAGCTGCTCCATCGGGCCTTCATCGCCGCCTTCGTCCAAGGCTCCCCGACGAAGGGACAAGGGGTCACCCTGGCCGGAGGCCGCCGCCAGTGCGGCCTCGATCTCGGCCATGGCGTCATCTGTGCTGGGCTCGGAGACCGCCGGCGCGGGCGCGGGCATTGCGCTCTCCGGTACCGGGATCACCGAACACTGAGAGACCAGCGCCTCCGAGAGCTCGGAGAGGTCCTCGACCAGCAGCACCACAACGTTGTTGCTCTCCCTCAGCCAAGGAGCGCTGGGCCAGGTCTCCAGACCCGGGCCCTTCAGACCGGTGCGAACGTGCTGGCGCTTGCGGGCATGCGCCAGACGCTGCGCCTGGGTGAGGATCCAACCTTGGCTGGCACCCGGGGTGTCCATCGCCAGCCAGATCAAACCCAAGGCCTTCTCTGGAGTGGCCGGCTGCAGTGGCTCGGTGATGCCGTCCAAGACCATCCTGGCGCCCAGGTGACGCGCAAAACGGCCACGGTCCTCGATGCCGGGGAAGCGCAGGCGCGGCTTGAGCTCGATGGTGGCCGTCTCCCACTCCAACACGCCGACCATGTCGCGGCTGCGCTCCAAGAAGCGGCGCATCAGCTCTGGGCAGTCCACAGACTCACCGGCGTAGGACCAGCGTCCGCTGCGCACGGCGCCATGCAGCACGAATACGCTGGCTTCTTCGGCCAGGTAGCGTTCCTTGAGGGTCTCGATCCACTGGGGCCAGTTCATTTCGCCTCCGGCATGGGGGTCTTGTAGCTTCCACGGATGGGGGTGCCATCTTGCCCGTCTGGACGAATGGGCGTGAGACTCAGCTCACAGTCACGTGCACCCTGGGGATGGGGTGATTGGATCTTCCAGAGCGGTGAGAGCCGATAGCCCTGCTTGCTGCCTGTATGGACTACACCGTAGGTCTTGCTGTGGTCCACATCCAGTTCCGTTCCTGCTGGCGTGGTGACGCTGCAGGTCAGGTCAAAGCGGACCTGCCAGTCCTCGCCCAAGCGGGGCACATCCAGCTCGGCCTGGAGGATGTGCGCCCCTGGGGGCAGCTCACCAGGAGCAGCGCCCAAGAAGCGCTCACAACTCTGGGCGCCTTCGCAGAGGCCAAAGCCCTGCTCCCCGCGCGCTTGGATCCCCGCGCGCAGGCTCTGAAGATCCTTGTCCAAGACCTGAAGCTCCCAGTCCTCCAAGGGTGAACCGGTCGCTGCTGGCACCGCTGGGCATGGGGTGCAGTTGCAGTCCATAGGGTCATCGTCCGTGCTGCAAGCAGCGAGCAGAAACAGGAGCAAAGGGTCCTCCAAAGAGCCGCCCGGTCAGGCAGAGTTCGCTTGGCAAGCCTCCCGTATTTCGGCGGGGCGTAGACGCCATGAGAACACCGGAGCTTTCAGGGCCCGACAGGGCGGGCTACCCTGTCAGTGGAGGTGCGCGTGTCGCTCTTGTTGATGATCGCTGTGGCCGTCGGGCCAGCTTGGGCCCAAGAAGAGCCCAGTCCCGTGGAGGCTCCGAGCTCGGAGACCGAGACCGAAGGCGACACCACAGAGTCCTCTGGCTGGGAAGGGGAGACGGTGGTCCCTGTGGCCGAGCCGGCCCCGGAGCCCGAAGTTGTGGCCCCAGCGGCCGAAGATACGCCCCTCTACAAGAGCTACCAAGATGGCTTCCTGGACGGCCAGATGGCAGCCTCCGAGGCCGCAGGTCAGTACGGCCTGCACGGCCTGGCTGGCCTGGGCGCTGGCTGCGCGATGGGGCCCTGTGGATGCGTGATCCCGGCTGCCGAAGTGCTGGTAAACCCAGCGGTCCCCAACGGCGTCTGGCGCTCTCAGAACAGCGAGTACCAACAGGGCTACATCGAGGGCTATCAGCGCAGCATTCAGCGCAAGCGCGTGATCTACAGCGCAGCGGGCGTGGGCGTGGGCAGCCTGATCGGCTTTGGCGCTGGCTTGGCCTACGGAGCCATCGCCCTCTAATCGGCGAACTGGACCAAGCAACCGGTGGGTTCTACCCGGCCTTCCTAAGCTCGGGGACGACCTGGCCTCGCATGGCCGAGGCGCTGCGTCGTGCGTGCTCCGCGCTGATCTGGCCCCGCTCCAGGGCACCCAGCAAGAGCTGGAGGGGCTTGCTCAAGACCTCCTGATGGGCGAGCTCCCGGCAGACCTTGGCGATGCCTGCCAGATCCTGCTCCTCAGAGCCATGGGGCGCTGCCCCGGTGAGCACCAAGGTGGTCTCCGGACGTCGGCTCAACAGCACCCGACCAGAATGCACGCTGCCCAAGGCCAAGCCACGCCTGTGGCAAGCCGCAATGGCCCCGGCGAGCTGCTCCAGGGCGCCGAGCAGGACCTCCTCCGTGACCGAGAATGGGATTGCAGCCACCGGGACACCGGGCACGCGCTCCAAGAGCAGATTGCTGATCCCTGCGCGCTCGCTCCACCCCGCTCCCAACACCCGCGCCAAGCTTGGGTGTTGCACCTCGGAGAGTAGGCGGTGGCGGGTGCGCAGGGCCGGTCCATGTGCGATGCCGCAGGCTTGCTCCACGACCAATACTGGACGCTGATCCTTCACTCCAGACCACAAGGCGCTGGGGCCTTGTTGCCAGAGAATGAGCTTGGCCTGCACACACACTTGGCACCTCTCCCCCCTTTACGGATCCCTCCACCGCCGGCCTTAGCGCTGCGTCCCATGCGCACCCCGTGTAGCCTTGGAAAACGTGCCCCTTCACTTCGCCCTGACCTGCTTCAAGACCGTCTTTGATGTGGAGGTGGATTCGGAGACCACCTCACTGCAGGCCCTCGAGCGTGCTCTACAGCGCTTTGAGATCAAGCCCAAGCTCAAAAACAAGGGCAAGGACGAGGCCAAGAAGGCGCTGCGCCTCTGGTCTCCTGTCTGGTACAGCGGAAGCCGCCGTGGAAAGGAAGGCGTGGCCCACCTGTCCTGCTTGGTCCTGGACTTTGACGGCGGTCTGTCCGCGGAACAGGCCAGCGAACTCTGGGGGGAACACCACCACATCCTGCACAGCACGTGGAGCCATCGACCCGAGCGACCCAAGTTTCGTTTGTGCATGCCCATGGCCCGACCTGTGCTCCCTCAGGACTGGGCGCGGGTGTGGGAATGGGCCCAAGCCCACAGCGGGGGCCGAGCTGACCCGGCGCCAAAGTCCATCGGCAGCACCTTCGCCCTTCCTGCCGTCAAGAGCGAAGACCAGGAGGTGCTCGGATGGGTCCAGGAGGGTCCTCTTCTGGATCCCCTGACCTTGGGCTTGATCGCCCAAGAAGCACCGCCAGAGCCAGCGCGCATGCCTGCGGCGGACTCCCCCTTCCAGCTCGGCGGCGACCCAAGCCGACGCTACCTGCGTACCCACGAGAGGCGCGACGCCCCAGACTGGGACGAAGACTCCGCATTCCAAGGCCTGTTTTGAGAACACTGAGTCGAAGCGAAATGATGTGGGGCCTTCAGTGCCCACTGCGCCTCTGGCGTGCCAAGCGGGCCCCCCGTGTCCCCCACGTGCTGGATCTCCACAGCCCAGCCGGCCAGATCCATGAACATGCCCGCCGCATGTTTCCCGACGGCGTGCGCATCCCCCAGGATCTGAGCTGGGAGGAGGCCCTGGTCCAGAGCGCCCAGGCGATGGCCACAGCGCGGGTGGTCTTCAGGCCCGCGCTCGAGTTCGAAGGACTGCGCATCCGACCGGACCTGCTGCTTCGCCTGCCAAAGGGGGGCTGGCGACTGGGCCGGGTAAAGGCGACGACCAAGCTGCGGGCCATTCATCTGCAGGAGCTGGCCATCGAGCACCACGTGATGACCCAAGCTGGCATTCCGCCAGCCGAGGTCGGGGTGCTCTGCATCAGCCGGCGCTACCGGGCCGACAAAGACGAGCCACTGCTGCGCTTCGTAGACCGCAGCGCCAAAGTGGCCGCTCTGGCAGCCACCCTGCCCCCCGATCTGGACCGGCTGCGTGACATCCTGGCTCAAGAGAGCGCGCCCGAGGAGCCCACCGGTCGCCGCTGCCGCTGGCCCAGGCGCTGTCCCTACCTGGAAGACTGCGCGCCCCCCAGCGAGGCGGAGCTGCCCACAGGCGAGAGCCCTCAAGCACAGCTGCACCGACGAGCAGTGGAGCAGGGCTGCCTGATGGTGCTCCCGGGCCTGCTGGAGAGGCTGGAGCACGACGGCCGCACCTCCTACTTGGACTTCGAAGCCATCGCCCCGGCCATTCCATTCCTGCCGGGCCTCAAGCCCTTCACGACGCTGCCCGTGCAGTTCTCCGTGCACCACCGGGCGCCGGACGGCACCCTGAGCAGCGAGGCCTTCCTACACCGCGACAACACAGATCCACGGCCACCCTTGGCTTTGGCGCTGCTGAAGGCCCTCAAGGGAGAGGACCCCATCTACGTGTGGGGCGAGTTCGAGTCCAAGGTCATCTCCAAGTTGGCCGTCACCAATCCCGAGCTGGAGGCCGAGCTGCGGGCTCTGCGCCTGCGGATTGTGGACCTGCAGAGCCTGGCGCGAAGCTACGCCTACCACCCCGACTTCATGGGCTCCTGGTCGATCAAGCGGGTGTTGCCGGCTCTGGTTCCAGGCCAAGACTACGGAGAGCTGTCCGTGAGCGATGGGGGACAGGCCGTCCTGGTCTGGACCCGCATGCAGCATCCCAGCACGCCACCGGAGCAAGCCCAAGTCCTAGCTGACCAGCTCCTGGCCTACTGCGGAATGGACACCTTGGCCCTGGTTCACATCCGCGACGCCCTGCTCCAGCGTGCTAGGTTGGGCCCGGAGATCTTGGAATGAACCTCTTGCTGCTCTTGGGCTGCTTTCAGTCTTGGACCGTCACAAGCGAGTGCCCCCTTGTGGAGCGCTTCCTAGACGAGGACGGAGACGGCTTTGGCGCGGAGGCTCTGAGCGCCTGCGAAGGAGATCATCCAGCACGCTACGGCGCTGAGCAGGGCGGCGACTGTGATGACTCGGATGCACAGGTTCACCCCGAGCAAGCCGAGGAGTGCGACGGCGTAGACAACAACTGCGATGGCAGCGTGGACGAAGGCGTATTTGTCGACTTCTACGCAGATGCGGACGGCGATGGCTTTGGCAGCGGCGAGCCCCAGGCGGCCTGCTCCGACCAGCCGCCTTTTGTGCCTGCCGCAACCCAAGGTGGCGACTGCCTGGACACGGACGCTGGGGTGTACCCAGGCGCGGATGAGGTCTGCAACGGCCTGGACAACGACTGCGACGGGGACATCGACGAGGACCCTGTCAGCGGGCCCACTTGGTACTCCGATGGAGACAGCGACGGCTACGGCGACCCTGCCAGCGCGCTGGTCTCCTGCATCCAACCCAGCGGCACGGTGGCCCTGGGTTCTGACTGCGACGACACCAACCTGAGTGTCTTTCCTGGCGCCCCAGCGATCTGTGGCGACGGCATCCTCAACGACTGCAATGCCACCGAGGAGTGTCGCCTCGCCGGAAGCGAGCGCTTGAACTCCTGGGACTTCGAGATCGACGCAATTCTGGGCAACGGCCTGGGCACCAGCCTGAACAGTGGAGACCTCTCCGGCGACGGCCTGGCCGACATCTCGGCTGCCGTGAGCCCGGATGCCATCACTGGCGGCGTCTCTGTGAGCTACAGCTTTCCGAGCGTGGAGCAGACGCTCTACTACCACCAAGTCAACAACGCGGGCTTCGGTGTACACGACATCGGGGACATGACCGGCGATTCCCAGGCGGATCTGGTCGTGGCCGCCGAGAGCTACGGAGTGGCCTACCTCTTCGAGGGCCCGCTGCTTCCAGGAGACAGCTACGTCCCCCACTCCGAGGCGACGGGCACCTTCAAGTTCGGCTCCCAGAGCCGCGGCAAGACCCAGATCCTGATCCTGGGCGACATGAACGGCGACGGCACCCCAGAGCTCGCTCTGGCAGAGGGCTCCGATGAGCAGGTGACCCTGCTCAGCGGCTTCTGGCCTGCTGGCAGCGGCTACGAGTTGGACAACACCTGGGCCACCTTGCTCAGCTCAGAGTCCAACATCGGCCAGTCGATGGAGAGCGTGGACACCAAGGGCGACGGACTGGCGGAGCTCAGCGTGCTCAGCCGCCGCTCGGCGTACATCGTGGACACCGACCAGATCGCTTCCGGCGCGGACTTTGAGGACTGCTCGGCCACCTTGGACGGCTCCACCCGCTTCGCCGACTTGAGCCAAGCCGGAGATGCCTCGGGCACAGGCTCCCAGGCCCTCTGGGTGAGCACAGAGGACGATGAGATCGGCCTCTGGAGTGGTGAGAGCCAGTGGGAGGATCTGCCGGTGCGCCTCACCCTGAGCGGCGAATACCAACTCGAAGGCCCCCTCTCCGGCGGCCAAGACATGGACGGAGACGGCAACACCGATCTGGCGCTCTCCGTGCGGGACTCCTCCGGCGAGAACGGGCTGTGCTTGGCCTACGGTCCCTTCAAAGCAGGCGCCTTGGTGCCGGACTACTGCGCCGATGAGAAGGGCTTCTCGGAAGCTGGCGCCAGCGTCTTGCTCAGCCCAGATGTGGACGGGGACGGGGTCCCAGATCTCATCGCAGGTGACCCCAGCGCAGACGGTGACCAGGGCCTGTACTACGTGCTCCTGGGGCTCAGCATTTGAGCAAGCTCCCTCCCCGGCGTCGCCGTTTCATCAACCGAGACGGCACCATCACGCCCATCCCGGGCGCAGCCTCGCCCGGTGGATTGCGGGACCTGTACCACCTCTTCCTGACGGTCCATTGGTCCACCTTTCTTGCGCTGCTCGCTGCCGGCTACTTCTCGATGAACACCCTGTTCGCCGGCCTGTACATGCTGGCCGGTCCTGAAGGGATTCCGGGCGTGGAGACCTTTGCTCAGGCCTTCAACTTCAGCATCCAGACCTTCGCGACCATCGGCTACGGCGTGCTCTCACCCGTGAGCACCTTCGCCAACTTCGTGGTGGCCATCGAGAGCTTCACCGGCATCGTCTCCGTGGCCCTGGCCACCGGCCTGGTCTTCGCGCGCTTCTCCCTGCCCAACGCCCGTGTGGTGTTCTCAGACCGCGCGGTCATCAACACCATCGATGGCCACCCCCAGCTGCGCTTTCGCGTGCGAAACGAGCGGGCCAATCGCATCATCGGGGCCAACGTCAAGGCCGTCCTGATGCGCCGAGAGGTGCTCCCCGATGGCAGCACCTTCAACCGTTTCATCGACATCAAGGTGGCCCGAAACGAGACCCCGCTCTTCATGCTGAGCTGGGTGATCATGCACAACATCGACGAGGACAGCCCCTTCTATGGGCTCATGCCCGAAGAGCTCGAAGACTGGCAGGCCGAGCTGATCGTGACCATCGCTGGTGTGGACAGCACCACCAACCAGCTCATCAGCAGCCAAGGCAGCTATGCGCCCGAAGACATCGTGTTCGGTCACCGAATGGAAGACGTCTTCCACCGCGGAGAAGACGGACGGCCCGCCTTGAAGTGGGAGCACTTCCACGCCCTCCGGGAGCTGCCGGAAGAGCACGGCATGCCCGAGTGGGCCCGCTCAGGAGAGCTGTGCGCCGACGCCGATGATGAAGAGCAGGACGCCAAGTAGGGCCAAGAGCACGCTGCCCACCAGGTTGAGCCCTCCGATGAGCTGGGCCATGGTCCCCCGGGTCTCTGTCGGGCCGGTGTAGCGGGTGCTCTGGGTGATGCGCTTGGTCTTGAGGGGCACCAGCCCCTTCTCGATGAAGAGGAAAGCACCGGCGCTGGCGAGGAAGAGCCCGAAGAGTGGCATGCCCGCGTCAAAGCCGATGAGCAGGCCACCGGCCACGGTGAGCGCCAGGGTCCCCAAGCTCGCAAAGGCGAAGATGCGCGCGACCGTGTCCAGGCGGCCGCCAACAGACTGCGGGTCAGGCGTGACCCGGTCATTGGCAGGGGGGAGGGACTCTGGCCGCCGAAGCTCCCTGGCCCGGTCCCCAAAGCGCGCTTTGCCCACGGCATCCTTGAGCTCCTTGAGCCCCGGCAAGGCCAGTGGGATGACGACTGCGCCTCCACCGCTCTGCACCACGAACCAGCCCATGCGCTCGCTGACTTTGGAGTCAGGCCCAACAGCCACAGCCTCACTGTCCTCGCCGGCCCAATGGGTGCTGAGCACTTTGCCGTCCAGGGCCACGTCCAAGCGCGGGCCAGCCTGTGTGCGGCGCCAGGTTTGCCTCCCCAACCAGAGCGCCAAGGCCAGCGCGCCTGCACCCAGAAAATTGCTCCAAAGAACCGGACCAAAGCCGACAAATAGAAGCGGAATCTGAGCGGATGCGCCCACGCCTGCGAACACTGCCACCGTCACCCACGCCTTGCGTAGAACGGGCCTGAGTTCTTCAGCGTAAAGGGTGAACTGCATTCATTCCAGGTAACCGGCGGCCCGTAGTGCGTCCTGTAGCGCGGGGTCCATCTCTCCGGTCTGGCGGGCGGCGCTGGTTTTTGCAGCCTGAACGCGCTCGGTGACCTGCTCGCTGGGCTCACTCGAGGTGGGGGCCAACTCCAGGGGGTCCTGGGCCAGATCCACCTGCATGCTCTGCCCAGCAATCCAGTGCTCTTTGCTCTGCCCTTCCCAGACCGCGACGCTCAGCTCCGTGCCCAGCGCGCCCCCGGACTGCTCCGTCCAGAGGGGGTCGGGAAAGGCCACTGCCCGCACGGGGCGCTCTGCCGGCGCTTGACCCAGGATCAGCTCACGGGCCGCCAACATGGAGAGCGGGCCCGAGGGCAGCGTGGGGCTGCCGGCGCTGTCCCAGACCAGGAGTGGCACCCGGTTGTTCTCCTCGTAGAGGTAGCGCCCGTGACGCAAGATGCCGTGCTCTCCCAGGAACTCGCCGTGGTCGGAGGTGATGACGACGCGGTAGCCGGCGCCGTCCCAGTTGTGGTCTCGCAGAGTCTGCAGAACAGCGGCCAAGGTGGCGTCGCTCTGGGCCAGGGCGCGGTCGTATCGGTCCGTGACTTCCTGGCGTAGTTCCTGGGCTTCAGGCTCGGGCATGCGCCCTTGGACGTAGCGCTGCCAGGGGCCATCGGGCAGCACCTGCCCGGCGTCATCCACTTCGAAATAGGCCAAGGTTCCGGGGTAGCTGGGCACCCAGTCCACTTCCTCGGCCGGGTACCAAGGATCGTGGGCATCGGCGATGTTCACGAAGAGAAACAGGGGCCGGTCCAGGTCGGCCATGCGCAGCGAGTCTGTGACTTGCTCCACCAGGCCATCACCATTCCAGGGTCCGAAGCCAGGGGCCACCCGCCAGTCTTCAAAGCCCCGGCCCAAACCCGAGGCCTCGGCCAGCACCGGGTTCCCGCTCACGCCACGGGTCTGGTAGCCCTGGGCTTGAAGGTCTTCAGCCAGGAGTGGAATCTCGCCGTCCAGCGGCTGAATCGCCAAGGCGCGCAGCAGGGCTTGGTCCCCCACAAAGTGAGCGCCGTGCTCGGGGACCTCCAGACCGGAGAAGAGGGAGGCGTGGGAGGGAAAGGTCCAGGAACCTGGTGCGTAGGTCTGGCAGTGCATGGCCGCGCCGTCTTGGACCAGAGCTTCCAGCGTCGGCGAGGTCGGTCTCTCGTAGCCACAGGCGCTCAGGTGGTCCGCGCGCACCGTGTCCAGCACGATGAGCACCAGGGTGGGCTCAGTGGGCTGGGCTTGGTGCATGGCCATCTGCATCGGCTCCCGCACAAAGGCCAGGGCCAAGCTGAGCACTCCGACCCCCAAGCCCCAGGACAAGAACTTCTCTCGACTGGTCATGCGCGCAGGTCCTCGAACTGGGGAAGCACCTCGAAGGGGTGGACCTCCAAGGCTTCATGGATCAACTCAATGCGGGACTTGTGCAGGCTGCCCCCCAAGCGCGAGGCCACCCGCAGGTAGCCGATCTTGTGTGGATCCAAGCCCATCACCCGGGCCGCGGTGGCGTCGACCGCGGGCAGGTTGTCGCCCATCAACACCAGGCCCACCTGCTTGGCGGTGCCCATGATGGGACCGTCTCCCTCCATGCCCACGATGCCGTCCACGATGCCAAAGCCAGGGGCCAGGCCCTGCCAGATGTCCACGATGGACTGCTCGATGCCGGCGTAGTGCAGGGGGTTCTTGGGCCAGCCGTAGACCGAACCTGGGACCGTCCCGAAGAGGTTCTTCATGGTCAGGGTGCAGCCCACCCAGTGGTGGGTCTTGAGCTTGGCCACGCTCACCAACAGGTCGGCGCCCACCGCCGTGCTGGCCAGCTGCATGGAGCCTAAGCCAGTGAAGTTCTTCACCAGCTGCACCTTGGCAGGGGTGTCGATGTTCAAGTCCACAAAGGGCGAGCCCACATCCTTGAGCAGGGCCTTGAGCCCGGAGCGCTCCAAGAGCAGCTCGGTGTCCCGGTGATGCCCGGGTCCTTCGGCCACCACCACCTCGCCGGCGCCGTGGCGAAGAAAGGCCTCGGCGGCCGAGGCGATCAAGGTGGCGTCGGTGTTGATGGGGCGGCCCGGATGCACCTCTACCAAGTTGGGCTTGAGCACCACACGTCCGCCCTTGGCGCGGGCGACAACGTGGGGATAATCGGCGATTCCCCTGAACAAAATGTCGCTCAAGTCCTGGTCGTATCCAGCGGCCTTGAGCAGGCTCACCTGGGCCTTGGGCTGACCGAGAATGGCGCGCCCTTTTTGGAGTCCCAAAGCGCCCAAGGAGCCAGCGGCCAAGCCTCCAGCTAGGACTTGAAGCAGGCGGCGGCGGTCTAGATCAGCCATGGGGTTCTTCCAGAACGAAGAGCGGGGTGCGCCCTTCTTCAGCGGCCCGCAGGGCGCAGATCGCCAGCGCGTTGCGGTCGACTCGGGTGGAGAAGCGCCCATCGGAGCCTTGACGCTCCAGGAGCAACTTGACCTCGGCTGCGGGCTCTAGGCCATGGCGTAGGCGGGCCAAGATGGCAAAGGACAGGTTCATCACGCTGGGGGCAGAGCGCACCCCTTCTGCAAACTTGAGCGCCTGATCCACCGCATCACTGGGGGGCATGGACATCGCACACAGGCCTGCGGCGTAGAGGTAGCCGGGCAGCTCCGCGCCCAGGACATCGGGGTTGCCCGAGTTCCAACCGCCATCGCTGCACTGGCGGTCGACCAGCATGCGCAGGCCTTCCACGCAGCGGGTGTTTCCAGCCAAACCCTGCCGCTGCAGAGAGAGCACTGCCCAGGCGGTGGGCTCGACCCAAGAGAAGGTGCCGTCAACCCAAGCCCAGCCCTGGATGCTGGCATCGTAGGTGCCCGCACTCAACCCGCCGGGGTCCCCTTCCAGGGCCAGCAACGGGGCGACGGCGGCCTGGGCGCGATCTGGGAAGCGCCGCGAGAGGCAGGCGGGCGCCATCAGCACCGACCAACCCAGCTCCGCTTGGTCCAGCCAAGCAGGGTCGCCGTCGGCGCCAGCAGCCAGGGCCAGCAGGGTGGCCTCGCCGACCGGGTCCTGGCCAGGCAAGTAGCCCCATCCACCGCTGGGGTGTCGGGAGGCGTTGAGTTGGTCCAAGGTGCGCTGCCACATGCCCCAAGTGTACGCCGGGGCCATCCAGCGGTGTACCCTCGAGACCGTGGAGACCCTCAGCGACTACAGCGACCTGACCCCATTGCCCGGTCGCCACCGAAGCCATCTGGCTCGGGCCAAGCGCGTCCGAGATGGCCAGCCGGTGGTGCTCAAGCAGGCTGCACCGGGCGGCGGACCCAGACTGAAGCATGAAGCGCGGCTGCTGCTGACCTGCCAGGGCCCTGGTTTGGTGCGGCTGCTGGACTTTGATCCCGGTCGCTTGGTGCTCGTCTTGGAGGACTTGGGTCAGCGCTCCCTAGACGAGCTCTTGGCCCAAGGCCCCCTGCCCTTCGAGAAGGCCACAGTGCTGACCTTGCGCCTGTGCGAGGCCACCGCTCGCCTACACGACGTCGGCGTGCTTCACCTGGACCTGAACCCACGAAACATCAGCTTGGCCCAACTGAGTGACTGGCCAACCTTGGTGGACTTGGGCAACGCCCGCGAGTCCAAGGAGGCGGACACCAGCTCAGCACCGAGCCACTGCGATCCCGCTTGGTGCGCACCCGAGCAGCTGGCGAGCGGCAAAAGAAGCGTGGATCAGCGGGCCGATGTCTACAGCCTGGGCTTGCTGCTCTGGTCCCTCGTGACGGGCTCCCGGCCCTTTCTGAACGGCCGCAGCATCGACGCCCTCCCCCCTTCTGCGGCCACCACCGTGCCCGGCTTGCCAGCGGCACTCGACAAGCTGCTTCAGCGCTGCTTGGACCCGCTCCCAGAGGCCAGGCCGCACAGCGTGCGCGAGCTGCAGGAGGCCCTCTCCACCCTGCTCCCACGCCCCTCTGGACCCAGCATCAAGGGCTTCTACGGCCAGGAGGCCGCTCAGGCACAGGCCGCTCAAGCCTTGGCAGAAGCGGAGCGAGGCGACTGCGCTGTGCTCAAGATCGAAGGGGAGGCGGGCTCCGGAAAGAGCAGCTTGATCCAATCCTTGATGGCCTTGCCTGCTGGACGGCGCGCGCTCCTGGCGCGGGGCCAAGGCCAGAACCAGATGGGAGAGAGCCCCTACTCGGCATGGGTTCTGGCGCTCCGCGGTGCCCTGGAGCAGATCCGTCAGCTACCGGAGCAAGATCAGCGCACCCTGCGTGAACGCCTGCAGCGGGCCCTTGGGGAAGACGGCGGCATGCTGCGACGACTGCTGCCGGAGGTCGAAGACTTCTTGGGTCCTCAGCCTCAGGACCGCCCCAGCGCGCCCTCCGAGATCGAGCGGGTGCTCAACGGCCTGGTGCGACGGATCCTGGGCGCGCTCGCCCAACCGGGCCGACCCCTCGTGCTGGTGCTGGATGACGCCCAGTGGCTGGACCCCGCCTCCAGTCGGCTGCTGGAGTCCATGCTTCAAGGCGGCCCCATCTCCGGAATGCTGCTGGTCTTGGCGTGGCGACCCGAGGCCTTGGGCGTAGGCCATCCCCTGCCCCAGACCTTGGAATCACTCAAGGAGCTCTCTCCTGTTCTGGTGGTCATGGCGCCTCTGGGCAGAGAGGAGCTCCTGGACCTCTGCCAGGAGAGCCTGGGCTTGGACTTGGGCTCGGCGCGGGCTCTGGCGCAGTTGCTGCTGAGCACCAGCCAAGGCATCCCGGCTCGGCTGCGGCGAACCCTCCACCTGCTGCACCGCCGCAAGCTGCTGCGCTACGATTCGCTGCAAGGCGCCTGGACTTGGGACATCAGCCGTCCAGACTGGCAGAACCTCAGCACGGATCCCAAGATCCTGGTGGCCGAAGAGCTGGCATTGGTGGCCCCAGAGGTGCGCCAAGCGCTCAGCGAACTGGCGGTGCTTGGACCGCAGGGACAGGTCAGCGAGGCCCAGGCGCTGCTCCCCTCCCTGAAGCTGTCCCCGGTGGAAGGTCTGAAGCAGGCCGAGGAGGCCGGACTGCTGACCCTGGAGGGTGGGGAGTGGCGCTTCTCAGACGCCGAAGTGCAGGAGGCCGCTCTGGAAATTCTGAGCGGAAGCGAGCGCCAGAGTCTGCACCGCAGCATTGCCCAGACCTACTTGGTCAGCGGGGAGGACCGGCGCTTCTTCGCGGGCGTGGACCACCTGAACCAGAGCGCTTCCTTGGAAGAGTCTGAGGAGGAGCGCGGCGAGCGGGCCGAGCTCAACATCGAGGCGGCCCAGCGGGCACGTCTGGGCTCCGCATTCGGGGCCTCGCTGGCCTACACCACCCTCGCGCTGTCCGCGGCACCCTCGACCTGGGACCGCCGACGCCGACTGGCTCTGCACCGAGACGCGGCCTTTACAGCCCACCTGGGAGGAGATCAGACCCGAGCCGAGCATCTCCTGAGTCGGGCGCTCAAGCACGCCCACAGCGCCGTCGAGGTGGCCTCGCTGGCGGAGATTCAGGTCGCGACCCTTTTGAGTAGCGCCCAGTACGCTCGCGCCCGGGATCGCGCCTTGGTGGGCTTGGCTGGCTTTGACCTCCACCCCGATCAGCCTCAGCGGCGGCCCACCCCACCACAGCTTGAACAGCTGCCCAGTCAGGCGCCCAGCTTGGCTCTGGTCAGCACCGGGAGGAACGCTCTGTTGGCGCGCACCCTGCTGCTCGGGGCGGCCTGCGACAGCTCCCTGGCCGACTGGGCTGCCGCTGCGCTGGCCCAATACTCTCGCAAAGAGGGACCCACAGCCCACAGTGCCTTGGCGGTGGCTTGGATCGGCCTGCAGATCGGCCGCAGCCGCGCACCGCACCTGGCGGGACGCCTGGCCCAGACCGCGGAGTCGGTGCTGGCAAAGTTCGCGGATCCCGAGTGGGCCGCGCTGACCCGCGCATTCATCGCAGATCGCATCCACGCCCAGGTTCTGCCTCCAGAACAAGCCCTGGAGCAGGTGGACCAAGCACACACGCTCTGCCAACACTCGGGTCAACGGCACGCTGAGGTGGAGTTGGGCGTGCCTCGCGCTTGGTTGGCCCTTCGAGCCGGGCACCCTCTTCCTCAGATCGAGAGACGCTGCGAGGCCGACCTGGGGCTGGCCCGACGCATTCGCAACCGCTCGGCCATGGACCGACTGGCGGTGCTGCGACAGCTCTGCCGAGCGCTGCAGGGAAAGACCCGCCCCGGCCGATTGGACGAAGTCGGCTTTGACGAGGCCGCGTTGCTGGAGAGCGAACACACCGACGCCCAGACCCGCGGCATGGTGGACACCGCCTCCCTCTGGCTGGCCATCCTGGATGACAACGCCCTGAGCGCCCGCATTCGCGCAGACTCAGCCAGCGAGGCCTGGGACTGGTTGGGGGCCAACGCCTGTACGCCCCTGGTGTGCTGCCTGCGCGGCATTGCGCGCCTGATGGGCCGCCCAGGCACCAAGAGTCAAGGGGCTGCCGCAGCGGACCAGTTGTGGCTGGAAGCCGCCGGCTTTGAGGCCCAGGCGGAGCTCTTGCGTGCTGAGCTGCTGCGCGTGCGCGGAGCAGAGCTGGAAGCCATCGCCGCCTTTGACCAGGCCTTGGTGGGTGCGGAGAGCCGCGGTGCAGCCTGGGTCTCGCTGACGGGGGCGCGGGCGGCGGCCTTCCACAGCGGCGCAGGTCGCACACGAATCGCCGAGTCCTACCAGCGCGGCCGCAGCGACACCTTGCTCCGCTGGCGTGGAACCACCGGCTCCGACCCAAGAGCCCTTCAGGCAGATCCCTCCCTGGGAGGCGTCGTCCAAGCCGCGCGGGCGATCTCCAAAGAGGTCGAGAGCGAGGGCCTGGTCGCCCGACTGCTCAGCGTGTGTGTGGAGACCGCTGGGGCCGACCGGGGGGTCCTGGTCTTGGAGGGCCCAACGGGGCCCGTGGTTCAAGCCTGGGGCGAAGCTGGAGATGTGGAGCTTCGGGAAGAGCCACTGACCCGGGAGAGCCCTGTCTCCCTCTCGGCGCTCAGCATGGTGCGACAGAGCGCTCGGCTGCTGCGCTGGGACGAGGTCAGCGCGGCCCCGGAGTTGGCGGATGACCCCTGGTGCGCTCAGGGTGACATCCGCAGCATGATGGCGGTGCCCATCCTCCAGCAGGGCCGACTCCTGGCCATCCTGGTGCTAGAGAACCGGCGCCTGCGCACGGCCTTCTCGCCGGAGCGCGCTGCCCTGATGGAGCTGCTCGCAATGCAGGTGGCCAGCGCCTTGGAGCAGAGCCAAATCATCGCCGATCTACGCGAGCAGGTGCAGGCCCAAAGCGAGGCCTTGGAGCGCCAGCGGGCCAGCGATCGACGCTATCGGGACCTGTTTGAAGCCGCCCCAGATCCCATCTTGCTCACCGACGCAGGCGGACGGGTCAGCGACGCAAACCAGGCCGCCCAGCTCTGGCTTCGCAGCAGGGAGTTGGTGGGCCAGTCACTGTCCCATCTTCTCGGAGACCCCCGCCTGCTGGACCACGCCAGCGACCTGCTGCGGAAAGAAGGGCGCCTGGAGGCCCTGAGGCTGGCGCTTCCCAGCGGGGAGAGTCGCTCCGTGAGCGCGACCTGGCTCTGGAGCGAGGATCTGTCCTCGGGCACGACACAGTGGGTCTTCCGGGACGTGCAGGAGCTGGTGGATGCAGCTGAGGAGCTGGAGGTGCGGGTCTACGAGAGAACCTCCCAACTCTCCCGTTCAAACGCGGAGCTGGAGTCCTCCAACGCCGAGCTGCGCCAGTTCGCGACCTTGGCGAGCCACGACCTCAAGTCCCCCATTCGCACCGTCTCCAGCTACCTGAGTCTGCTGCGCAGTCGCCACAGCACAGGGCTCTCCGAGCGCGGAAGAGACGTGTTGGAGAAGGCCATCGGCGCCTCGGTGCGCATGCAGGCGCTGATCGACGACATGCTCAGCCTCTCCCAGGTGGGCCAGGATCGGCGCCCCTTCGCCAAGGTGGATCTGAACGCCGCTCTGGTGTTGGCTGTCGACAACCTGGACTCGGAGATCGACGGGTCTGGTGCGCGCGTCTTTGCCCAAGGACTGCCCATCGTCGCGGGCAATGAGCTTCGCCTCTCTCAGCTGCTACAGAACCTGATCTCCAATGCCATCAAGTACAGCCGTCCTGAGCATCCACCGGAGATCCGCGTCAGCGCGGAGCCGCAGGGTGGTCTGGTCCAGGTGCGCGTTCAAGACAACGGAATTGGCATCTCGCCAGAGGGACAGAGGGTGGTCTTCGACATCTTCAAGCGCCTGCACAACCGTCGGCAGTACAGCGGCAACGGCATCGGCTTGGCCATCTGCCGCAAGATCGTGGACATGCACGGCGGCAACATCTGGATCGATGCGCAGGAGACCCCAGGAACCTGCGTGAGCTTTACCCTGCCCTTGGCCGTGCTCGACTGAGTCCGCCTGCCCCGCGCATCAGACGCCGGAGCTGTTGCGGTCCAGGTTGGGCGACCACCTCTTCGAGGGCTTGGTTCAGGTCCACCAAGCTCAGCTCCAGATCCGTCTCCCAGTCCTCGCTGGGGGAGAAGAGACGAATCGTGTCGCAGGCGCCGGGCACACGGGCCAGTTCAAGCACCATGAGCAGCTCGCCCCCGTCCAGGACCTCTACGATGGGCCAGGGGTCCTCGAGCAGATCCGCTAGCTCGGGAAGCCGCTCTTTGACGCAGGCAAGAATCCCAACAACCGGCTTTGACCCAGGCAAATCATTGAGCAGCTCGTAGAGTTCATCGGGTCGTCGCAGCTCGCGCAGGGCGCCAGAACCCGCGCGCACTTTCCCGCTGGCGCTGACGCGGGTGTCGATGGGCACGACGCCGTCGCCGGCCAGCGTGCTCCAGCCCTCACCCAGCCAAGCCACCCGGGCGCAGCCCAGTGACAGGCGCCAAGCCAGCCCGGTGTACAGCGCCAAGCGCGCGCTGGTGTTTCCCGGAATCACGGGCGCAAAGGCCCGGTCTGGCCCCGCGCTCAGGCCATAGGTGGCTTGGGCCAGCTGCCAGAGCGAGCCATCTTGGCTTGTGTGGGACTCAAAACTCAGTGGACGCACGCGAGAACCCTTTCAGCCTACTTGGGCGGGGCCGAGGAGCCACCGGGAGGCGGTGGGGTGTGGCTGCCATATCGGTGCCACACCGGCCCCCCATTGTCCATCTCCTCCCCCACGCCTGGCAGGATCTCCCGCAGGTAGCCGGCAATACCCATCTCTTGATGCCAATGCCGCGGGTAGCCCAAGGCGACCTCCTCGAAGCGCACGCCGTCGCGCCAGTCGGTGGCCCGCATGTGCAGGTGACCACTGACAACAGCCTTGGCGCGAAAGCGTGTGTGCCAGTCGGTGGTGGCCACCGTGCCGCACCACGGCGTGAAGCGGGCGACCTTCTTGGGCAGACGCACCAGATCCCGTCGCAGCGGCCAGTGGGCAACCAGGACGCTCTGGGCATCCGCAGGAAGCTCAGCCTCCATGCGGGCCTCGCTCTCTTGGACGCGCGCCGCACACCAGCTCTGGAGGTCCGGGTATGGCTCCGGATGCCAGAGGCGCTCATCGGTGGAGATGATGAACTCTTCCCGGGCCCACTTCTTGGCCTGCTCCGGGGTCATCCCCTCCGGCCCCATGCTGTAGTCAATGCCCACAAAGAGCGGCACGAGCCAGAGTCTGGGGTCCCAAGGCAGCGCCCGGTAAGGACACTCAGGCGTGATCACGCCGCGCTCTTGGCACACTTGAACCAATCGGGTGTACCTGGCCCGACCTCGCAGGCGAGACTCACAGCTCTTGTGGGTCCAGAGCTCGTGGTTTCCGGGCACCCAGACCACCTGCGCGAAGCGCTCGGCGAAGAGATCCAAACAGAAACGAAGCTGCTCGAGGGTCTCCCCGATGTCCCCGACGAGCAGCACCCAGTCTTGGGGGTGCGCCGGGATCTGCTCCAGGGCTTCGCGGTTGGCTTTGTAGCCGATGTGCAAATCGGAGATGGCCCAGAGGCGAGGTGTCATGCGCGAGGCTTATCGCCTTCTGACGCTGCGCAGGGCCAGCAGAGCAAGGATCCAGAGTCCGCCACCCGATCCACCGCAGCCACCACAGCCGGGCTCCGGTCCTGGCGCGCCGCTGTCCATCGTGTCCACAAGCTCCGGCTCCTCCACGGTGACGGTGCCCGACCACCAACCTTGCACCCCGGGCTGAACCGGGAAGCCTTCCAGATCCACGTCTTGGGCCAGCGCCACGATCAGCAGCGCCTGGGTCTCCCCAATCTCCCCTGAGGGGATGAAGAAAGGCTCCTCTCCCGCAAGGGTCTGCACCCGCTCGCCATTCACGAACACACGCAGCTCAGCGATCCCTTGTCCATGCGAGGCCACCAGCTCCACGGCCTGTCCCGCCGGCCAGCTCAAGGGCGCCTCTACCACCGGACGCTCCGCCCACGGCGCCATGAGGGGATCGCCAAGATACAGGTTCTTCCAATACAAAAACTGCTGACTGTAGAGCGAGGCCTCGCCGTAGCTGTAGCCGGAGACCAGCATCGCCAGCAGGCTGGCGTTCGGGAAGCAGTGGTTGTAGGGCTCATCGACGGTGCCATGGGCGGCGCTGGCCCCGGCCCGAATGAAGCGCGCGATGGAGGTCTGCTGCTCGGAGGGGCAGCCCTCGCCCTCGCAGAAGTTGTTGGGGTGCGCGCCGTAGCTGGTCAAGTTGCCCACAAAGGCGCCCGGCTGGAAGCTCAAGTCCGCGCTCTTAAAGTCCGCCGTTCCGGTCATCAGGCTGGCCAGGTCCTCGGCCACAAGGGCCCCATCGAAGGGGCTCTGCCACGAGACAAGATCGGGCAGCAGTCTAGAGAGCAGCTCGCACTCCGGGTCACGGGGTGCCCGCGCGCCCGAGCCCGCCAAGCAGAGCACTTCTCCAGAGGGAACCTGCGCATCCGAGGCCACCGAGCGCTCGATCAGCGCCTGGGCATCGCCGTAGTCAAAGCCGTCCAGACGGGAGACGACGAAGAGCTGCCCGTTGAAGTCGAAGCCCGGGAAGCTTCCGGCGCTCTGGCGCTCAAAGGCTCCGGGCCAAGGCTCGGCCTCTGAGAGGGCCAGGGTGGCCGCATAGTAGGACATCTGGTCGTGATCAAAGGCCTGTTCACCCTGCCAACGGGCAAAGGGGTAGATCGGGGAGCGCACTCCAAAGGAGCTGCCAGCCTGGCCTTGAATCAGGCTGCCGCCCGACTCCAGATCGTGCACCTGTAGGAAGGCCTGCAAACTCACCGAGCCGCCCGAGATGGCGACCCGCACGGGCAGGCCGCGTACGAGCAGCAAGGCGTCGATCTCTTCGGGGTCCGGCAGGGCCTGCAAGCAGGCATCCAGGTGGACGCGCAGCGCTTGGGCCTGCTCCAGGGTCAGCTCCAAGGCCTCCCCGTCTACATCGGGAATCTGGCAGTGGTGCCCTGCTGGCAGCTGCCGGGCGTCTTGGTACGCGACCCCCAGGGCCACTGACTCGGGCACCTGAGCGTTGGAGAGCACCAGAACGTCGGCTGGACCGAGTCCAGCAGCAGCGATTGAGATCCAGGCGAGATGCATGGACCGCAGGGTACTACTTCACCTGGTTGACGCTCTGATCGATCTCGACGTTGAAGTCGCTGCGCAGGGAAATCATGGGCGCGAACTCGGCCCGGCGGAACTCGCTGATCATCTGGGTTCCAGGCTTGACCACCTCTCCGTCGACCTCGACCCCGGTGAAGGTGATCTCGGTCTCGGCGGCGTAGGTCACCTCAGGCTCAGGGGTCTCGTCCTGTGCCAGCGCAGGGGCTGCAAACACGAAGGAGAGGGCGAGGAGGGAGAGGGCTTTGGTCGGCATGGGGTTGCTCCGTTGGTTGTGAAGACCATGACAAGTGCCCGGCATTCCGGTTCCGGGAAATCTCGATTGAAGGAGGGGGGTAGGATTGGCCCATGCCCTCTCCCAAGAAATGGCTGGCCCGCGGCCTGCTGCTCACCCTCAGCACGGTGGGCGCTCTGCTCCTCTGCGAGGCCATCGCGCGCCAGATCGCCCCGAGCAGCGTCTCCGGTGTTCAGGCCGCTGAGTCCTGGGATGCGGACTGCATCCAAGCCAAAGAGGGGCCGGGCTACGGCTGGCGACCCGGCCAATGTGGGGCGAACAACGCCGGGTTTTTGGGTGCAGAACGCCCGATGGAGAGAGACCCGGAGATCTTCCGCATCGTGCTCTTGGGGGACTCGATCAGCGGCGATGGACGCACAGCAAAGTGGCTGGAAGAGCTTCTCAAAGACCAGCTGAACCGACCGGTTGAGGTGCTGAACTTTGGGGTCTTTGGCTACAACCCCACCAACGAGCTGGCGGTGTGGCAGACCCAAGCCAAGCTCTACAACCCCGACCTGGTGATCCATCAGTTCTGCGTGAACGACTACCAGTACACGCCCCTGTTCTTCGAGCAGGACGGTCAGCTCATGAGCGCGGCCAACCAGAACGGCCAACTCGACGGGGTGCCCGTCGGGCTCTACCAACGCTCCGCGTTGATGCGCTGGGGATTGGCTCTGCGTGAACAGAGCCGCGTGATGCCCAACTTCCAGGACCGGGAGCCAGCGATCCGAGAGGCGATGCAGACCCTGGATTCCGAGCTCCAGGCCGCCGGGATCCCCTGGGTCAGCGTGCTCTACCCCTACCTGGCTGCCCCAGACCAGTGGCGCCAAGAGGACCTCCAAGCCAAGGAAGCCTTCCTGGCCATGCTCGCCGAGCTCCAGGTTCCGGCAGTGGACCTGGACCCCGCATTTCAGGCCGTGGGCACCGAGCAGCTGCTCATCGCCAACAGCGAGACCGCGCTGGGCCAAGCCCAAGCAGGCACCCTGCCCGGCCTGGATGCCCAGCAGCGCCAAGCCCTGCTCGCCTCCTCCAAGACCTACTTCCCCAAGGTCATCGAGCAGAACAAAGATGTGGATCGCATCCACCCCAACGCCATCGGCCACTTCCTGGCAGCTTGGCACCTGCGCAGCGCTCTGCAGCCCTACCTGCCCGAGGCCAGAGCGCCCCAGCAGGTGGACCGCCACGAGCGCAAGACCCGCACGCCGGGCCAGCGTTGAGTCCTGAAGCGGCTCAGCTGCGGATGCTGTCCATGAAGGCGACCAGGTGATTGGCCAGGTCCTCGGGGACCTCGCTTGCGGGGCTGTGTCCCCACCCCTCTGGCTGAATGCGCGAGGCGTGCGCCGGCAGGTGGGTGTCGAAGAAGAGACGGTGCTGCTCCAACAACACCCGCTCCTCTCGGCCCCAGGCGAAGGTGATGGGCATGGCCAGATCCTTCAGGTCGTCCGGGCCAAACATGTCTCGGGCGTCCATTGAGCTGACCAGCTGGATGACCGACTCGGAGCTGAACTGCTTGCGGGCCCCCAGGGCGTAGATCAGCCGGGCCCGTGGCGGAGAGGCGAAGCCCATCTCCACCAAACGAAGGCCATCGCGCAGATCACCCAGGCGAAAGCGCTCGGAGAAGGCGCTGGCTTGGGAGGGGTCCATGGGGGCCCCGGCTGGGGAGCTCACAAACACACCGCGCACCCGCTGTGGGCGGACTTGCGCCATGCGCAGGCTGAGGTATCCGCCCAATGAGTTGCCAAAGACCACCGCTGGCTGCGGGCTGAGCTGGTCGACGGCCTGAACCATCGAGCGCACCACACGGTGGCCGTTCATACCCAGGCTCGGGGCCTCGGACAGGCCGTGGCCGAGCAGGTCCGGCAGGATGATCTGGGAGACGTGCGGGAGCAGGTGCTCGATGGTGTTCCGGTAGCTGCTGGCGCTGGCGCTCAGGCCATGGATGAGCACCAGGGTTCCCAGGTCCCCTTGGCCCTGTCCGACCAAGGCGTGTACGCGCCCATGGTCGGTGGGGACCATGCGGCTCTCCAGACCGAGACGCCGGAGATATTGAAGGTTCAACCAGTTGACTACCGTTGCCATGGCTCTGCTCTTCGGGCTTCTTTGGGCCGGCGCTCTCTGGCATCGCGCATCTTGTCCAAGAAGATCACGTTGCCCTCGCGTACGGGGTCTGGGGTCACCATGCCCATGCGGTGCATCAGACCAAAGAGCACGCTCTTAAAGAATCGGTGGCCGATGGCGACCACCAAAAACGCAACCAAGGCAGGCTCGGCCCAGGAGATGCCCTCGGGACCTAGCTCCTGGTAGCGGTAGAGCATCACGCCAACCGCGCTGCCCAGAGCCAAGAAGACGCTGGCCCCGAGTGCGGCCACCCAGGTGCCCTCCATGCGCTCGTGGCGAACGCCGCAGGCTGGACAGAGCTCCTTGAGCCGGTACACGCCTTCGTAGAGCGTGCCCTCGCCACAAGCAGGACAGTGGCCGATAAGGGCTCGGCCGACGCTGCGGAGGGTGGTGAGGGGCATGAGGCTTCCGATTTCCTCTAGAGTAGGCGCTGCTTTGAGGCCGTGCGGCAGAATATCCAAAAGAGGGCGGGGGCGGACAAGGACAGACCCTCGCAAGACGGTCATCCCGGCTGTACCGGTCTCCAAGAACGCTCGCGTACCTCTAAGGACTGGGTGTCCTGGGAGCCCTCTTCCGTATGTACGCGCACCCGCGTATCGGTGAGAACAGCCTCGGAATAGGGCACACCACTCTCGGCGAAAAGAAGGATAGACCGGTGTGTTTGAACGCCCGCGTAGCTCACCGAAGGCAAGGTCCCGCCCTGATTCGAGGCGGCATAGGCGAGGCGAAGGTTGCGCTGGAGCAGCTCGGCGGTCGCGCTGGGGTCGGTCTCCTCCGCCATGGATACGGCAACACAGGCTCGCCCACCGCAGTCCCGCTCTCCGAGCACCACCACCTTGATCGTCGTCGGCAGGCGCTCACCGGTGGCGAGCAGAGTCTGCGCCTCGAAGCTGCGCTCGGTGCCCACAACAAAGTCCTGGCCGAGAAGGGCCCCGACGCCTTTGTCCCAAAGGTTTCGCTGCATGTAGCCGCCGCCACTGCTGGCCACCGCGGCAGGGTCAAGCTGGCTGAGGCGGGGGTCCTGTTCCGGGAAGAGGCCACGCAGCTCGGCCAGATAGTCCTGGTCGGCGTCCACCCCCAGGAAGCGCCCCTCCGCGCTCAGGCTCCAGTCTGGCGGCTTGGCCAGCAAGGCCTCGGCGAGCACGTTGGAGGAGCCCTGAAGCTCCGAGGCCTGAGCCCGCAACCAAAGACCGCCATCCCAAGCCTGCGCATGCAGCTCGTATTGACCCTCCAGCACCATCTGCTGATCGCCCGCGCCGAAGCGCTGGCTGGTCACCCGCTCTTCAACCAGCCAAGCCCCGGACTGAGGAAAGTCGAAGGTGAAGGAGAGGCTCTGCCCTTCTCCCACGAGCTCCCCGACCTGGACCTGCAGCGGCTCGTGCGCCCCCTGCAAGCTCTGCGCAGCCGAGGGCACGCCGCCGGCGTCGTAGGCCGGCACAGGGTTGGGGGTGTGCGCCGTTTGACGCGCTGCGCAGCTAAGAAAAATCCAAAACATAGGAGTCCCTATCCCGCCACAACAGCGGCCATCGCAAGCCCACTGAGAGGAGTCTTTGTTCGGGGATGCGATACAGGTACTCTTGCAACCCGGCCCTTGTTCCGATTCCCACTGCAGGAGGCAGCACATGCTCTTTATGCTCTTGTTCGCTGAAGCAGTGGATGTCCGTGATGTGGCCACCGCATGGGTCAACCACCACAACCAAGCCATCGAGTTGCTGGACGCCGGAGACTCCAAAGAGGCTCTGGTGCACGCCAAGATGGCCGCTGACTTGGCCCCAAGCACCCGTCAAAAGAGCGCTTTGGAGGTCTTGGCCATGGCCGCTTCCAGCGAGCACGACGTGGTCACCGAGTGTGATGCCCTGGACGCTCTGATGGCCTACGGAAAGCCCAAGTGGGGGCTTTACTGGAACGGCGCCCTGGACGCCCAGAGCCAACAGATGTGGGCCAGCGCCTACCGCTACGCTCAGGTGGCCTTTGAGCACGGCACAGACCCCGAGGCGACCGCCCCGCTGGCCTTCTCAACAGCGCTCCGGGTCAATCAGCTGGACCAGGCGCAGGCCGCCATGGCTCACTTTGAGAACCCATTGGCCAAGCAGGACTTGGCACAAGCCCTGGCTGCGGATGGACGCTGCGAGGAAGCCAAGAAATGGGACGCGAGCGCCTGCCAATAGGGCTGCGCTAGCGGTCTAGGGCGTCGAGCTCGGAGAGCACATCCGCGACCAAGAAGCGGATGGCCCTGGCGCTCATGTCGGTCTGATCGAATGTGCCCGAGATCACCGCGTCGCTGGCCGGCACGTAGTAGACAAAGCTGCCCGTTACCCCGCTCACACCCACCATCTCAGGCAGGTTTGCGGTCCCGTAGGTTAGGCGCTTGGGGCGAAGGGCCCACATGCCATAGCCGTAGTCCAAGCCGCGCTGAATCGCATCTTCGGTGTAGTGCTCAAAGAGCGCCCGTTGGACGGGGTTGCCCGCTTCAAGGGCGCGAGAGAAGGCGACCAAGTCAGCGGTGGTGGTCGCCAAGCCGCCTCCAGCTTGGTCCGCGCTCATGCAGGGCGCATCGACGAGGTTCACGTCCCCCACCCAGACGCCCGCGATGGGGTCCAGAGCATCCGGGCCGTCCTCCAAGTTGTAGTACCAGGTCTGCTCTAGGCCGATGGGTGCAATGACTTGGGCGCGCACCACCTCATGCCAAGGGGCACCCTCGACGGCCTCCAGAACCAGGCCCAGGAGGTCGTAGTTCACATCTGCGTAGTGAAAGGCCTCTCCTGGCAGGCCGACAGCGGCCCCGTGCTCGCGGGTGTAGTCCAACATCTCCGCCCGACTCCAGCTTCGGTTCGGCTCCTCCAGCATCCGCTCCAGGATGGACGGCGCGCCGTCCTCTCCCTGCTCTGAGAAGAGGTCTGGGAACCCGCTGTGGTGACTGAGCAGCATCCCCACCTCGATCTCGTCGAGAGAGGCCCCTTCGGCCAGCGGCAGTCCGGCCAAGACCTCCTCATCCACCCACTCCGTGATGGGGTCATCCAGAGAGAGCGCGCCCTGCTCCGAGAGGGAGAGCACCGCGGCCGCAGTGAAGAGCTTCCCGACGCTGGCCGAGAGGAAGGGTGTCTCCGGCGTCATCTCTTGCCCGTCTCGGGCCTCCCCGATGGCCAGAGCGAACTCCAGATCCAGCGCAGGGGCATCCACCCGCAGTGCGGCGTGGCGCACCCCGCGCTTGCCCACCTCCGAGTTCAGAGACTGCGCGATGGACTGCTCAGCCTCCAATGGGGTTGGCGGCTGACAGGCAACAAAGGCGATGGCCAGGTAGGCAATGCGAATCACGGGGTCTCCTTCCTGGCATCTCAGACACCGAAGGGCACGCCCCTCGCTACTTCATGTCCCAGCTCAAGTTCAACTCGACCAGACCCTTGCAGTCCTGGACAGCCGAAGCGCAGTTCTCGCGCCACTCCCAAGGGACCTCGGGCAGCTCCAAGGAGCCGGTGCCGTCCTCGTTGACGGTCACGACGCTGTCTGCGAGCAGCTCGGTGAGCCCAGCGGAGGGCAGGTCGATCTTGCCGCCCCATTCAGCGGCCTCTCCGGCCTCATCGGGCACTTGGATCTCCCAGGCCAGCTCCGCGCCGGCCTCGGTGAAGGTGCGGGTCTCACCCTCGGCCGGTGGCGCGGTCAGGCGCAGGTACACATCCAGCTCGCCGTCGGTGACGTAGTCGCCGTCCAGGGAGATGGGTCCGCAGGCGCGCACCACGTAGGCGGGCCAGGCATCCGCACGGTTGTCCAGGACCCAGCCGGCGCTCTGGGTGGGTGCGCCGTCGCAGAGGGTGCCGGAGTCTTCCCAGGCGCTGCCTTGGTCCAGCTGCTCTTGGGTGGAGCCGTCTAGGGTGAAGGTGCCGTCGGGTGCAGGGTCCTCGACTGCGGTCATGGTGCTGACCACGCTGCCCTCTCCCAAGATGTTTGAGCCGCCGCAAGCGAGCATGAACCAGAGCACTCTGACCTCCATCAGAGCGCCAGTTTAGCCGGTCTGACCGCCCTGCGCCTTTGGGAGGCGCCACTCCTGGGCCAAGAGCCCAAAGACCACATCGTCCACCCAGGCCCCCTTGAAGAAGAGGCTCTTCACAAAGTGCGCCTCCTGCCGCATGCCCAGAGCCTTGGCCATGGCCATCGAAGGCAGGTTCCGGGGGTCCACGGAGCAGAAGATGCGGTGCTTGCCCAGGGTGGAGAAGAGCCAGTCGAAGACCGCCAGCATGGCCTCGTTGGCGTAGCCCTGTCCCTGGTGCGCGGGGGCCAAGCTGATGCCGAACTCGACTTGGTGTCCGTCTTCCAAGAAGTGCAGTCCTAGATCCCCAATCATCGCGCCCTCGTGCAGGCAGAGCGAGAGCTGCATCCAGGTGTCCGGCTGGTTTGGGGCCTGCTTGGATTGGGCCAGGCAGAAGGCCTGAGCGGCGCCCAGATCCCCGGGCAGCCAGCCCTGGTACTCAGCCACCCTGGGGTCTGAGCGGTAGCCGAAGAGGGTCTGGGCGTCTTGGCTCTGCATGGGCCGCAAGAGGAGGCGCTCGCTCTGAATCATGGACACTCCGATTCATCTGCCTTCTATCGGGCCAGCGCAGGGTCCAGTGGGTGCAAGGGTAGACTCCCGGACATGTCATCCAAGATCGATCCCGCCCTGGGCCGCCTGGGCAACTTCTTGTACTGGGCGGGGCTGCTGCTCTTTCCAGCCGCCCTGGGCTCTGTGTTCGGCTACTACGCCTCCGACCAGGGGGTGCACTGGCTGCCGGACTACATCGGCGGGGTGCTGGCCATCAGCATGGTGTCCTTTGTGATGGTGATGCTGGGTCGTTGGCTGCGTGGCCGCCTCTTCAAGATGGGCGACAACGGAAAGCGTCTGTCCCGGCGCTTTGTCTTGGCCATGGTGCTCGGAATGCTGGCCTTGGGCATGCGCCTCTGGGTGCACGAGAGCCAAGAGCCCAGCCCCCTGACCGAGCTGGAGGTCAACGACTTTGAGGAGGCCTGGCGCACCGACCTGGACAACTACGTGGAGTTTGAGCGCGGCATGGAGCTGGCCGTGCTCGATCTGGAGCGGCACGCGATGTTTCAGGAGGGCGACCGGGTCCTGAGCGCCGAAGAAGAGTTGCTCTTGCTGGACCGCTGGCGCGCCATCTACGACTACAGCTTTGGCCTGGACCAGATCCGGGTGTTCTACGAAGACTGGTACCGCTTTGACCCCAGCCGGGCGCAGCGCACCTTCCACCTGCGCTCCTTCCTGCTCATGTACGTCTCCGAGCTGGCGCTCTACGAGAAGAGCACCCGCATGGCGCGCCTGATCATTCAGAACAAGGACGCCCAGCGCTTCTTGAACTCCGAGCACCCCGAGCTGGGCCTGGGCGCGGACTCCTTCTCCCACTACCGCACCCAGCTGCATGGCACCGATGAGACAAGCCGCATCCTGGCTCTGCGCCGCTACCGGGACTTTCTGGCTGGCCCGCTGCATGCCCGAAACGACACCGCGGCCCTGGGCTTGGACTGGATGTGGGAGCGGGTGGAGGCCCACCGCCGCGTGATCAACTCCGTGGACCCCATCACCCGTGGCGAGACCAGCATTCGCGGCGACCTACGCTCGGTTCAGAACGGCCTGAAGCACACCTGGTACCCCGCTCAATCCGGCGTGGCGGAGTGGTTCGGCGATACCCGCCGGCGCCGCATTGGCTGGTACCTCATCACCCCCGAACAGGTCGCCGAGATCGACCCCGAGCTGCACCCCGGTGACTTGCTGGTCTCTCGCAAGAACTGGTACCTCAGCAACGTGGGCCTGCCTGGATTCTGGCCCCACGCCCTGCTGTATTTGGGGGACCCCGACAAGCTGGTGGCCTTCTTTGACGACACCGAGGTGGAGGCCTGGATCCTGGAGAGCACCGGCGAGGCGCTCAGCTTCCAGCAGCTCTTGGAGAGGGAGCATCCCTTGGCGTGGCGGGCCTATGCCGCGGGTCCTGGGCATGAAGGCGAGCACCCCTTTCGTGTGATCGAAGCCACAAGCGAGGGCATTGGATTCTCAACGATGGAGCACGCCGCTGGGGACTACCTGGCCGCCCTGCGCCCAAGGCTGGACAAGGTGGCCCTGGCCCAGTCCGTGCTGGAGTCCTTCAAGCACTACCAGAAGCCCTACGACTACGACTTTGACTTTGCCACCGACCACACCCTGGTCTGCACCGAGCTGGTCTGGCGCGCGCTGCGGCCCGGCCCGGACAAAGACGGCATCGACTGGGAGATGGTCGAGGTCGCTGGCCGCCGCACACTGCCTGCCAACGCGATGGTCGAGCAGTCTGTAGCGGACTGGGACAGCGGTGACCCAGCCGGAGAACGTCAGCTGGATTTCGTGCTGTTCTTGGATGCCCGGGAGCAGGACGGTGTGGCCGTGCGGGCGGGTGAAGAGGCCTTTGTGGAGAGCTGGAAGCGGGTGAAGTGGGACATGGCGCAGCAGTGATCTGAGCCCCTGGACCTGCCGCGAAATTCAAGGGGTCCCTTGACGCCTCAGCAACGGGCCCTACGCTTCGGCCCATGCTCATCCGCCGCCAGAATCCGCGCCATACACGGCCCCCGACCGGGCCGGAGGTACGCGTGCGCTAGGAGTCTCCAGCTCCCCGACATGACGCCCCCTCCGGTTCCGCCTGAGGGGGCGTTGTCGTTTTCGGGGTGTAGCTCAGTTGGTAGAGCGGGCGGTTTGGAACCGTCAGGCCGTAGGTTCAAGCCCTGCCACCCCGACCATCGCTTTTGCGACCCCGTAGCTCAGTTGGTAGAGCGCTCGATTGTTAATCGAATGGCCGCAGGTTCAAGTCCTGCCGGGGTCGCCTTTGTGTTGGCCGTAGCTCAGTTGCTTAGAGCGCCGGGTTGTGATTCCGGAGACACGGGTTCGAGTCCCGTCGGTCACCCCAACAGGGTCCCATTGGAAAACGGTGTCCACTTCCCCCGTGGGATTACAAAGGGTGGGACCCATCACGCAGCAATGGATCGATGACCCCCACCGAATCCCTACACGAACTCTGCACCGCCGAGCAGATCGACCTGCCTGCGATAGCGACCGCGCTGGCCCAGGGGGCAGACCCCAACGCCACCCTCTGGAGCCCCCACTTCTCCTACAGCGACCACCTCACTCCGCTGCTCGTGCTCATGCCACGGCGCACGCCAGGTCCAACTCCAGAACTCCTTCAACTCTTCGTAGAACACGGCGCCGACCCCCTCTGGGCGAGCCCACGGGCGGGCTTCACCGCCCTGCACTTGGCGGCCGCGAGCAATCACACCGCCCTCGTAGAGGCCTTGTTGGATCTGGGCGCCGACGTGAACACCCCCTGCAAGAGGCCTGAGCTGAGCAGCCCCCTGGTGGCCTGCATCCGGCGTGGTCCAAGTCCTGCCACGGCCACCTTTGCGTTGCTGCTCGAGCGTGGCGCCGACGCAAACGCAGCCGGCAGCAACGGAATGACGGCAATCTTCCACGCCATTCAGGCCCGAAGTGACGTGTTCTTGGAGCGGCTGCTGGCCGTGGGCGCCGAGCTCAACCGCAGCTACCCGGGCAGCATCTTTGGGGACACCGCGCTCAGCTGCGCTGTAGACTACTGGCCAGAGTGCATCCCGCGCCTGGTGGCCGCTGGCGCGGACCCCAAGGTCCCCCGGGGAGGCGGCGTCTCCATCCTGTGGAGGCCTGTCTTTGAGGGCAAGCTGGCCTTTGTGGACCAGCTCCTGGCCCTTGGCGCTGACATCGACTTGGTCGACGAGACGGGCCAGACCGTGCTCTCTCGCTACGCCAGCACGGTGCGCCAGTGTGATCCAGAGGTGGTCGCGCACCTTCTGGAGCGGGGGGCGAACCTGCACCACGCCGACCAGGCCGGGAACACTCCCCTGCACAAGGCTGTGATGGCCCGGGAGGTCAAGCTGGTGCGGCAGCTGATGGAGCAGGGCGCGGATCCGACCACCCCCAACGCCGAGGGACTCTCAGCACAAGCGCTGGCAGGCAGCCCGCTGATCTCCGCCGCCGTGGGCCAGCCCAAGCCGACCCAGCCCACAGCCGTGACCGCCCTGGCCCTGGCTTTCCTGCGCGATGGACTGCCCTTCCAGCACGGAGACTGGCAGTTGATCTGCGAGTGCGGCGTCATCGAGGAGCGCGGCTTTTCGCACGGACGGAGCCGGCGTCGCGTGAGCCCCGTCCAGGTTCAAGAGTACCTGGGCACCATCCTATTGGAGCAGAGCGAGGCCCTGTCGGCCCTAGAGGCCTTTCTGAATCAAGGGCTGCACTTCGCCGGGCAGCCCCCCTTGGCTGCCGGCCAAGCCCGCAGGACCTTCCTGGAAGAGGAAGCAGCGCTCTGCGCACGCTTGGGGCTGACACTGCAACCCGAGCACGCTGGCCAGCTCGTCGCAGAGGCCCTCGCCGCAGGACTGACGCTGAGCCACGGCGACAAGGAAGGCTGGAATCGCCTGAGCGCTCAGCCCGATGGCAGCTTCCTCTACGAAGCTGGCAGCCACTTTGGACCGGAGGGACAAGCCCATGACCTCCTGGACAAGGCTTCTCTGGTCGCCCGCTGGGCTCGGCGCTTCACCCTGCAGCGCGGGCGGCTGGATGGTTTTGCATGGACCGACCTGGACAAGTGTCTGGAGCACCTGAAGCAGCCCACTATGCGATGTTGGCTCCAGAGAAAGATCCAGCCGTCTGCACAGGCCAAGACAAGCACCCCAGAGGAGTAGAGCGATGGAGCTCAAGCAAAAGGGCGACAACCCCTACGCCGCCCCCGAGAGCCTCGGTGCGGGGGGCTTGGATCCACTGGAGCTGGACGCGCTTGGCGCACCCAGTCTGGGCAAGCGCTTCCTGGCCGTCGTCGTGGACAACATCCTGGTGACCGCGGTGACCACCCTCTGCTTCCTCGCGCTGATGGAACTGGCCGAAGAGTCCATGTGGGTAGGCTTGGCCAACACACTCATCGGGATTTCCTTGCGCACGCTCTACTACACCGTGTTGGAGTCCAGCGCTTTGAAAGGCACCCTTGGCAAACGCATGCTGGGCTTGGCGGTTGTAGACGCACAGGGCCATCAGCTCACCTTCGGACGCTCGGCAGCCCGGGCGGTCTCCCGCAGCTTTCTCATGGCCTTCTACTTTCCCGGGCTCTGGGTGGTCTTTGACAAGCGCGGCCAAGGGGTCTGGGACCACATCGCAACAACGCGGGTCGTGGAGCGCAGCTACCTGTTGATGCTGGAGTCGGAACAGCGCTGACGCACTGCGTCTTGGATCGACGCACGCGCTCCCCTTGAAACGTCAACATGCCCGCAGCGCGGGCTTCTTCAGGTTGGCACAGCACTTGCTTTGGCTGGAGCATCATCCAAGGCACAGCCATGCTCCTCTCCCTCCTCATCAGCACCGCCTCCGCCAACGAGGCCCCCACGCCCGCCGTCGAAGCGCCGACCAAGGTCCCATCCCTTTGGACGGCACCTCCTCAGCTCGCTGAGCGCGAAGGCCAAGCCCTCGGCCAAATACAGATGTACTCCGCCGTGGCTGCCTCGGCGGCCTTGGGCGCCGCCACGCTCAGCGCCATGACCTTCCAGAGCAGCCGAGACGCGGACTTCAACCGCGATCTCGCGAGGCTGAACGCAGTGGCCTTTGGCAGCACCGGCGTGCTGCTCGGCGCACTGAGCTTGGTGCCAGCCATTCAGCTGGCCAACCATGGCGTGCAGTGGGCACCAAGCTTGGGGGTCACAAGCATGGCGCTGGGACTCACCAGCCTGGTCATCGCCGCTGACAGCCGCGATGGGGGTATGCCAGCTGACAGCGTCTTCTTGGCGGCAGGCTTGGCCTGGGCCTCCCCCATCCTGGCCTTGAGCGAAGTGCTCCTCTCCAGCCGGGCCGGATGGAAACAGAGTGGGTCAAAGGTAACTTTCCGGCTCATCCCCACCTATCAAGGCGGCAGCGCCACCATGACCTGGAGATTCTGATGCTGACGAGTCTGCTGTTGCTTTTCCTGTTCCGCCGCTGGTTCTTGTCTCGCAAGGAGCGAGAGGCCGTCTTGGACACCCCAAAGGCCAACCCGGCCACACCCGCGGCTTCACCGGTGCCCTTTGGTGCAGGCCTTGCTGTACACCTGGCACAACACGGAGTTGATTGATGCTCTTGCCCCTCCTCACAGCCGCTGCCTTGGCCTCCGAGGCCCCTCCGCCCCCCGAGCCGCCGCCCGTCGAGACGGTTGCGACTTCTGCGAGCGCCTTCTCCGGTCCAGTGGGCCTGCTCTCCTCCAGACCGCCTCAGCTCAGCGGGCTGTATGCGCGCAGCCACGAGCTGGCGGTCTCGGGCGCCATCGTTGGGATCTTGGCCTACGCGGGCGTGACAGGCCTCTGGATCAGTGCAAACGCCATCAACGGAAGTGGTCTTGGAGCTGCCTTCGCGACAATTCCTGTCGCGATTCTTGGCCCACCCATGGTCTTGGCGGCCGGCGTTCTCACGCTTCCACCGGCCATACGCATGCGCAAAGAGGGCGTGGACATGACACCTGGCTTTGGTGTGGCCTCCATCTTGGCCAGCGCGGTGGGCGGTGCGATGCTTGTCACAGGCTGGACTGGAGATGACCGCTACCTGGGCCCTGGGGCCGCAGTGCTCGCGAGCGCACCGCTGCTGGTGCTCGCTCAGTGCATTCAGACCAACCGCCGCGGCCACCGGGCTGCAGCAGCGCAGCCCAGCGTCCAGATCGGTGTGCTCCCAATGAAGGGCGGGGCGATGGCCTCCCTAGGCGTGCGCTTCTAGCAACTCACCAAGACATCTCGCTGAAGACCACGTCGGCATCGTAGATGGCCAGCCCGGACCAGGGGGCGTGTTGAATCGCCGGCGTGACCTCGTTCTCGCCCAGCTGCACGACGGGCTGGCCTTGCTCCCATTCCAGGGACATGGGCAGGGCGCCGCTGGGGGCAGGAATGCTACCGGCATCCCAGAATGTCAAAGAGCCCCCAAGGGTCTCGCCCAAGGTCAGGCTGCCGTCCTGGTGCACGTAGAGCACGGTGTTCTCCTGAGCGCTGGCCCACCCCAGCAGCAGACCGGCCATGAAGTCCCCTTCTGGGACCTCCAAGGTGGCCGAGAACGTGGGGCCCACGTTCTTGACCCGGGCCACCGAGCTGTAGTCGGCAAAGCCGCGAACCGAGTCCGAGCTGCGGTGGGTCCACTCGAGCCACACCGGTGTGAGGGGCTCTTGCTCCCCGATAAGCCAAGTCTCAAACTCGTCTCCGTCGAGGGTCCCAAAGTAGTCGGAGACGCTGACGCTGGCGTCCGCGTCATAGGCCAGCCGGAACGCCTCGAAGGCCTCTGGGTCCAGCTCCATCAGCCAGCGGGTCACAGCGAACCAGAGGGGCCGCTCACCGGGCCAGACATCCTGGGCAATCCAGCCCTGCACATCGGAGCCATTGGCGTCCACGATTCGGATGGCTGCTGCAGAGAAGTCCTCCTGGCTGATCACCGGAAGCCGAGCGATGCGCAGGCACTCCCCGTCCCAGTCGTGGCGGCTCAGGGTCTCTGCCAAACCCTCGGTGTACCAGGCGGCTTGGTTCGAGTCGGGTTGGGCGGCCAGGTGGTGCCACTGGTGGGCCAGCTCGTGCAGGAAGAGAACGTGGTCGTAGTAGTTGGTGGGCTGGTCCCCGGTGTAGGCCGTCTGGCTGCCCCAGTCGTAGTAGCCAGCGCTGCTCGCGGGCGAGGCCCCATCCCGCACCATCGCAGCCTGAAGCGCGCTCTGGTCCCTGTAGAAACCGGCCCGCAAGGGAAGCTGGGTAGGCTCCACCCCAAACCACTCCCCGTAGGCCAACCACGAGGCCTCCGCGAGCAACCCCAGCTCCATGGCCGAGGACTCCGAGCCGTCTACCTCCAAGCGGTAGTGGGTGCTGCTCACAACCCAATCTGAGTCGCTGCCAGCAGCTACGCTGGGGCTCTCTTGAGGACAGTGCCAAGAGGCATCGATGCCGCCACCGGTGTCCTCGATGGCCGTATCGTTGGTGTCGTCGGGCTCGCCGGGGCCTGTGCAGGCCAGAAGAAGTATCAACATGGCCAGAAGCATAGACGAAAGCAGGCGCTACTCGGGGTCGTCCCGTCCCACATTCGTCTCACTCACCACCACTGCGCTCTCTCCGGCACTCTCAAAGCTCACCCGAAAGGCGAAGCGGTCGCAGTGGCTGTAGTAGGCCGGAACATGGGCAAAATGGACCTTCAAGTCGTGCTTTCCCTTGGGAATTTCCAAGAGCTTGCTGGGGCTCTGCCCCTCGCCCAGGCTCAAACCCACAATGCCCGGCTCAGCCTGCACCGTCTCCGGCGCAGCCTCGCAGTCATGCCCCGTCAGGAACTCCACCTTGGTCACCGACAGACGGGTCTTAGGACCGCTGTTCTTGAGCTCAAAGGAGGCCTGTCCCAGCTGGGCAGCGGCTCCCCCGTGCACGTGCATGGCGTGGTCGTCCTGACCGCTGATGCGCAGCTCCCCAAGCGAGGCCACGGTGCCCGCGCTGGACCAGCCGAGCATCAGCAGGAAGACGCTCACTTGGCCTCGGGGGAGGCATCGGGCTCAGCGTCCACGTAGACCTGGCCCTTCACAGCGCGGGCGGCCTCGGCCTGCTCGGCCATGCCGGCCTCTACAGCCTCCTCGTCCGTCAGCCCGTTCTTGGCCGCGTAGTCGCGGATGTCCTGGGTGATCTTCATGCTGCAAAAGCGGGGGCCGCACATGCTGCAGAAGTGGGCCTTCTTGGCGGCGGGCGCTGGCAGAGTGGAGTCGTGGTAGGCCCGGGCGGTCTCAGGGTCCAAGCTCAGGTTGAACTGGTCATCCCAGCGGAACTCGAAGCGGGCACGGGACAAGGCATCGTCGCGCTCTTGGGCGCCGGGGTGTTGCTTGCCCAGATCGGCGGCGTGGGCGGCGATCTTGTAGGCCATCAAACCCTGCTTGACGTCCTCCTTGTTGGGCAGGCCAAGGTGCTCCTTGGGGGTGACGTAGCAGAGCATGGCGCAGCCCTGGGTTCCGATGACCGCCGCGCCGATGGCGCTGGTGATGTGGTCGTAGCCAGGGGCGATGTCCGTGGTCAGTGGGCCCAAGGTGTAGAAGGGGGCCTCGTAGCAGTGCTTGAGCTGCTCGGTCATGTTCTCTTTGATCTTGTGCATGGGCACATGGCCGGGGCCTTCGATCATCACCTGTACGTCGTGCTCCCAAGCGATCTTGGTCAGCTCGCCCAGGGTGTGCAGCTCGCCGAACTGGGCGGCGTCGTTGGCGTCGGCGATGCAGCCGGGACGCAGGCCGTCTCCCAGGGAGAAGCTCACGTCGTACTTCTTCATGACCTCGCAGATCTGGGCGAAGTGCGTGTAGAGGAAGTTCTCCTTGTGGTGCATCAAGCACCAGCCGGCCATCATCGAGCCGCCGCGGGAGACGATGCCGGTCACGCGCTTGGCGGTCATGGGCACGTACTTGAGCAGCACGCCGGCGTGGATGGTGAAGTAGTCCACGCCTTGCTCGGCCTGCTCGACCAAGGTCTCGATGAAGAGATCGATGTTGAGCTTCTCGACCTCGCCGCCAACCTTCTCCAGGCACTGGTAGATCGGCACGGTGCCGATTGGGACGGGGCTGTTGCGCACGATCCACTCACGGGTCTCGTGGATGTCGTGGCCCGTGCTCAGGTCCATCACGGTGTCCGCGCCCCAACGCAGGCTCCACTGCAGCTTCTCAACCTCCTCTTCGATCGACGAGGACACCACGGAGTTGCCGATGTTGGCGTTGACCTTCACAAGGAAGTTCCGGCCGATGATCATCGGCTCCAGCTCAGGGTGGTTGATGTTGGCCGGGATGATGGCGCGGCCGCGCGCGATCTCGGAGCGCACAAAGTCGGGCTCCATCTGCTCACGGATGGCCACGAACTGCATCTCTTCGGTGATCACACCCTTGCGGGCGTAGTGCATCTGAGACTTGTTGGGGTCCGAGGCGCGCTTCTCGGTCCACGGCAGGCGCAGCTTGGGCAGGCCTTCGTGAATCGGGCAGCCCTGGGGACCGCTGGTGTCGTAGAAGTCGTGAACGTCGCCATTGCTCAGGGTGACCTGACGCTTTGGCACGCCGTTCTCGGTGATCTTGACCGCGCCAGTTGCGCCGTTGTCGAAAGTGTTCTCATCCATCGGGGGCCGCCTTTCCTACGCCGGTTTTAGCCGGGTCAGGTTCTGCGGTGTGTTCTCAGGCGCCCACCATGGGCACCACCCGCAGCGGAAGGGGAAAGCTAACCCGCTTCGCGGTAGCGGCGCTTGACCATCCTCATGCCGAAGACTGTCGCGACAATGACCAGGAAGGCGTAGAACCCAAAGCCAAACAGCAACTCCCAGTCGTCCTTCCAAAGGGCCGCGCCGAGCCCAATGCCCAACAGGACCGCGCTCACCAGGCCGGAGATGAGCCACACCTTGCGGCCGGTGTGCCCCAGCTCCGCGGTGGTGGGCTTTGGCGCAACCTTGAAGAGGCCCATGCGTCCTTCCGGCACCTGATCCAAGACCAGCATGCCGTCCTCTGGCGTTCGGTGTAGCCAGCGCATCGCGTCGTTCCAGTACCAGTCGGGCCCCAACACCATCCCCCCATGGCGGGCTGCTGCCTCTGCCATCGCATCAGGGGACGTGCCACCGATTTCGAAGGAGACGTCCGCGAAGCGCACCCTGGGCACCAGCGCCGTCAGGAAGAACTCCAGCAGCAAAGGCATGGCCCCGCCCATGGGCAAAAACACACCTCCTTCCTCGGCAATCATCACCAAACCCTGCCGACCCCACATCCCCTTAGAGTGGCGGGCAAAGGTGATGAAGGCTGGGTGGGTGACCGCAGCGCCCCCCAGCCCGCCCATCACAACAACCTCGTTGGCGGGGCGCTGACCGTGCCGCCGCACCAGAACCCAGACCAAGCGCCCGGCCGCCACAGCGCAGAGGAGCGCACACACCGCTGCAGGCAGGCTCTCTAGCGAAACGGCCAAGTACAGGCAGGCCACCATCCCCCCCAGCGCCGGGGGCAACATCAGAGCGGCAAAGAGCGAGTGTCCGAGACGTAAGGTGACCATGAACGGACTCTATCGCTGTGCCTATATCGACGCCCCAACCCGCAGGCTCAGGGTCAGACTGCCGCTCAGGTCATCCGGCCACGGCCAGGGCTTGATCAGACTGGCCAAGCAGGCCTCCCGCTCGGGATCGGGGTGACGGGCTTGGGCACGGCCACCGCTCAGGTCAATCTGGATCTGGTCCAGCTCGCCGAGCTCCTCTGCGCTGTAGCAGACCGAGAGCTGCGGCACGTAGCGCTCGACCACGTAGGTGCTCACGGCCAGGTCGCCCAGGCCGAGGAAGGCCAGGTCTTCGGCTGTGACGCGCACTCTCAGAGGTGCCGCGGTGTCTTGAACTTCAAAGTCGGGATCCAGGCGCTGCGCATCCACCCCAAAGGCCAAGCGCGTGACGTGGTCGGGCAGCTGAACCAGTCCAAGCTGGGGGTCCGGCTCGGCGCTCCAGGCGGCAATCACCAGTCCGATGCCCAGCGCACCGGCACTGGCCAAACAGGCTGCAAAGATCTTGGCTTCGGACACGCCGCTCCCTGGGGCTCCCTACCCTGACACGGCGGAGCACCGCTTGGTTCCCAGAAACTAGCGGGAGGCGGGGTTGCGTGCAGGGCCTTGCCGTCTGGGCTGCTCCTGGTGCGGCGCTTTCTCCGGTGCATCTGGGGCCAGGTTCCACGCTCCCAGCCCCAGGAGCGGCAGCAAGAGGCCCCAAGAGAAGCGCTCGGGCAGAGCGGCCGAGGCGAGCAAGACCAGCACGGCCAGCGGGCCCAGGTAGTACTCGTAGTTGCCCGCCTCAAAGCTCCAGATCGCGGGCAAGGCCAGCAAGGGCCAGAGCCAGAGCCACAAAGCATGACGGTGCTCAGGACGCAGCCGCCAGTGCAGCGCGCTGCCGAGCAGGGAGAAGGCGGCCAAGAGGCTGGGCAGCACCCAGGTCACGGTCTCGCGGGCCTGGCCATGTTCTGGCAGGCGCGCCAAGGCGTAGGCCAGGGCGTGGCGTGCCCGCATCGAGATCTGGTCGTTGAGGGGACGATCCGCCCCCTCCCGAAGCTCTCCGAAGACCAGCTCGGTGGCGATCTGCGGGAGGGGCTTTCCCGTGTCCAGTTGGCTGTAGAGGGCCAGAGCGTATGCGCCCAGAACGGTGACCCCGAGCACCAGCAGGGTCTGCAGCAGATCACGTCCCCGACGCTCGGCTCCCACCAGCGAGGTCAGCAAGAGCGCCGGCACCGCCAGCAGCATGGTCTTGTGGCAGAGAATGGCCACCGCCAGGAGCACACCGAGCAGCCCTGCCCGCTTGCCGCTGACCGCGACAGCAGCCGCCAGCAGGGTCAGGCCGACCGCCAGGATGTGCACCTCGTAGGCCGTGCCATGGGCCCACCACCCCTGGCTGACACCGACCAGCGCCGCGCAGAGCGCAGCGCCACCGCGTCCCAGTCCGATGGCCAGTCCAAGGCTGCAGAGGGCACCCACGGCCAACCCGCCCGAGGCCGCTGAGAGCAGGCCGCTGATGAAGGCCGGGTCCTGAGCGGGAAAGGCTTGGAGCAAGGCGTAGAGCGGCAGTCCAGCGATGAGGTGCTGGGCGTGCATCCAGTGGCCGCTCTGGGCCATCTCCAGGAAGGCCGCGCCGTCCGGCTCCGGACCGCTGGCCAGGTTCAGGGCGTAGAGCACAAAGCTTAGAAGTCCCAAGACAATGGGCAAGCCGACACGCCATGGGCGCGGGAGCGATTCCGATCGCGAGTCCAAAAAGCCCATTGACACCTGCTGAGAGGGAGACTAAATGCCGGGGGCTCATCGAGCCACATTTGCGGAAGTGGTGGAATGGCAGACACGCTAGCCTCAGGAGCTAGTGGGATAAAACCCGTGGGGGTTCGACTCCCCCCTTCCGCACCATTGAAAGCCTCGGACTTCGGTCCGAGGCTTTTTCGGTTTCTGGAGGGGGACCCCAGGTCCCCCTGGTTCGTGCAGAGCACGAACACCCCCCGGGCTCCCGGACTTCGGTCCGAGGCTTTTTCGGTTTCTGGAGGGACCCCGGAGCGCTCAGTCCCCCATCTCCACCAGCCTCAGGTAGGTCGAGCTGTGGTGCTGGTAGACCACCTGGTCCAGCCACGATGCTTTGCGCTGAGGCACCGCAGGCAGGACAGTCGGCATGGGGCCAGGCTGGACGTAGTCGGTCGCGGCCACAGCAAAGAGGCCTAGGAGCACACCGACATCCAAGAGCGAGGGCTTGTAGTTCCCGTAGACCTCCAAGACCGGCTCGAGCTTTGCAAAGAGCAAGGGCGCGATGTCCAAGGGGTTCTCCACACGCCAGTCATCACTGGGGGTCAGGCTGTTGAGGTAGTCGGCGAAGATCCCGTTCCCCGGCGAGAGCCCCGCGAAGGACATCAGGTCCATTCTCGGTGGCCGCTGCAGGCCTGCGAGCGCAGCATGTAGGGCGGCGAACAAGGGTCCCGTCAGGGTGCCACCCAAGCTGTGCCCGGTCACGGCGAGGGTCTTCAGCTCTGGCTGGCTCCGGAGGAAGCTCACCATGTCCACCTGAGGAGCCCGGTGATTGGGCACCAAGTCCAAGAGCACGGCCAGGCCCGTCGCGGCCCCCTTGGAGAGCAGCGCCTCTGCCGGCGCGCCCCCATCAAAGCTTGAAAAAGGCACGGTGCTGTCGATCGCAAAGTCCTGCTCGAACCAGGCCTCCAGACTCCAAGCGTCCGTTCCCCGAATCACGACGGTGGCGGCCCCAGTAGCCTTCGAACGCACGATGAAAGCCAGACCGTAGGGCGTGCCCACGCCGCTGCTCTTCCACGCCGGCCCCCACACCACACTCAAGTCCGGGTCGAGTTGGGTCACCAGCCTTGGAATCTCTTGCGCATCGGAGTAGGCGATGTGTGAGAGCTGCATCATTCGGGTCTTGTTCAGCATGGTGTTCTCCGAGCCCCCCGGGGAGCCGCGGAACCCGACGGGGTCCCGCCATGAACATCACGCCTGTGCTGCAACAAGACCATTGCGGCGGCTTGCGACGGCTTTCAACCCTCCGAAGCCTCCTGCTCAACGAGCTTCAGATAGATCTTGAAGCGGTGCTGGCTCACCAGCTGCAAGACCCAAGTGGGTGCCAGCTTGTGGAACACCCGTGGCAACACACTCGCCGCCCCTCCAGGTTGCACAAAGGTGGTTGCGGCGGCATCGAAGCGCTTGTTGACCAGCGCGACCTCCAAGGCTCCAGGGGCAATCTTCTCGCTGTCATAGATGCCCAGGACCGCCTCCCGGCTGGCAAAGAAGTGGGGGGCGACGTCCAGGGGATTGACCACCCTCCACCCTGATCTTGGGGTGAGGGAGTCCAGGTAGTCGGCGAAGGCCTGGTTCCCAGGCGTCAGAGCCGCGAAGGACATCAGGTCCATGCTGAGTGCCGCCCCCATCTCGGCCTTCAGCTTTGCGAAGAGTGGGCCCGTCAGCGTCCCCCCCAGGCTGTGTCCGGTGACCGCGATCGACTTGAGGTCCTTCTGAGCGCGAAGAAAGTCCACCATGGTGCCCTGGCCTGCACAGCCAGCCTCGGGCACAAGTTCGAGCAGGTAGCCCAGTCCATTGGCGGTGCCCTGGGACAGCACGGCCGCTGGCGGAGCGCTTGAGACGAAGCTGCTGAAAGGCACCGTCTTGCCAATGTCAAAGTCCTCCTGAACCCAGGCCTTTTCACTGAGAATGGCGGTGCCACGAATGGCCACTGTGTAGTTCCCAGTCGAGGCGGACTTGGTGATGAAGGCCGAGCAGTAGGGAATTCCGAGCGCACGGGTCTTCACACCTGGCCCCCAGACCACGCTCAAATCCGGGTCGTAGGCGGACACTTGATCCGCGAGCTCTTTGGCTTTGCTGTGGGCGATTGCGCACAGCTTCATCATCTGAATCTTGCTCAACATGTAAATCTCCAATGGCGTTCGCCTGCTCTGGGCAGGGTGCTTTGAGTTCAACTTCCCAAGCAAGATCACCGCAGGGCCCGCAGAAGGCGATTGCGCAGGCTTTCAGCAGATTTCGTCACGACGCAGACTCCGGACTTGGACCCCGCGCAGTGGGCCCTGCGCTCCCCCACACAGCGCAACACTCGGTCCATGGCCAGCCTCTTCCACATCCGAACAAAACGGCGCGCAGACCTTGGGGCGCGCTGCGTCCTGGGACGCGCATCCACCTGCGGGCTCACCTTGAGTGATCCGCGCGTCTCCGGCGAGCACGCTGTGATCTGGTGGGACGAGGGCTGGTGGATTCGAGACTTGGCGTCCCGCAACGGCACCTTCTTGGATGGGCAGCGCCTGGACAACAGCCCCCACCGCATCGCGCGGGACAGCCGAATCGGCCTGGGCGGGTCCGATGATGGCTGGACCTTGGCCGATGAGACCGCGCCAGGTCCCAGCGCAACTGGTCCCCAGGGCCAACACATCTCCGGCAGCTTCGATCTGCTCATGCTGCCCGGCGACGATGCCCCCCTGGCCGCCATCTTCATGGACGCCAAGCAGCGCTGGGTGGTCGAGCAAGACGGCAAGCTCCGGGCCGTGGTGAACGGCGAGAGCATTCAGCTTCAGGGGGAGGAGTGGATCTTGGCCCTGCCCGAAGCCCTCCCACAGACTCGGGAGTCTTCCGCGCTGATGCTCAACGACATCACCCTCGCCTTCGAGGTCAGTCTGGACGAGGAGCACGTCGCCGTCTCCCTACAGGCCCCCGGCAAGGAGCTGCCCCTGGGCAGCCGCTCCCACCACTTCGCCCTGCTGGCCCTGTCCAGAGCCTGGCTGGACGACCCGGACAGCCCATCGGGCGAGCGGGGCTGGGTCTACCAGGATGAGCTGGCCAAGCAGCTGGGCATTGAGATGAGTCTGTTGCACATCCACATCCACCGCGCCAGACGGCAGCTGATGGATGCGGAGATCTTGAACGCCGCCGCCATTGTGCAGAGGCGGCCAGCGAGCGGGCAGATCCGGATTGGGACTCCCGGGGTCGTCGTCTCCTCCGCCTAAGAAGCCCCGTGAAAGCGGCTGAAATCAGCTGAAGGTGACCCGCGGGGGCCGCTTCAGTTTTACTGCGCCTCGAAGCCAAGGTTCAACGATCCAGCGCTTCGGCAACCCTTGATTGGAGTCCTTAGAATGTCCCAGCCCAACCACCCCATGTACGCAGTTCTGATTGGAATTGATGAATACGAGAACGCCGCCACTCTGGAGGGACCGACCCAGGACCTGAAGCTGATGGGGGATCTGTGTGACAGCTTGAAGATCCTGAAGAAGAACCGGAAGGTTCTGGCCGGAAAGGGCGCGACGGTCGCCAAGATCCAGAGCGCCCTGGACTGGCTGGAGGAGGCCTTGGACGACGAGAACGCGACCGCCCTGGTTCACTTCTCCGGACATGGCACGCTCTTCAACCAGAGCGGACTGGACGACACCTTGGCTCTGGCCGCCTACGACTTTGCGCCCGACGCTCAGGCCAGCGCCAGTGACCAGGGCCTGCTGACCATTCGAGCCTTGGCGGCGCGCTTTGGTAAGCCCAAGCGAAAGGCCACGGAGACCGTGAAGCTGACCCCTTCCAAGAAGGACGAGGTGACCACCGCGCACCTCGACGCCCTGGCCGAGACCAAGCTGGCCCGCATCACCTTCGTGCTGGACTGCTGCTGGAATCAGGAGGAGCTCTCCAGCAGCACGTGCGTGCACTTGCCCCTGATGAGCTACCGCATGTTCTTGGGCTGCTCCCGCAACGATGCGGCCAATGAGATCTGGATGGACGGCCAGAAGGTGGGCGCCTTTACCTGGGCCCTGACCACGGCTCTGTCTCGTTGGACGGTGAAACAACACGATGGAAACCAGCAGATGACCGTCACCCACGCCAAGCTGATGGACCGGGTGCACCACCTGTTCTCGGCCTTGAGCATCAAGGGACAGACGCCGATGCTGGCCGGACCAAGAGTCCTGGACATTCTGCCGGTGTTCCAGCGCTCGATGGACTGGGACGCGGGGGCGGTGCTGAGTGAGGAGCCGGATGTGGTGGATGATCACCGGCAGTTGTGGGGTGGGGATGACGTCGCTGGACTCACCTACGAGCTAGTTTGGGGGGGGGAGCAACCCCACAACGACAGCGGTAGGCCAGATACTTGTTGTCGCAGAGGGGGATGGAACTCCCCTGGGGACAGAAACTTGGCAGTTCCTTTTGGACGCCGACACGTGGCTCGGGAACGACCTGAACGACGACACTCTGACTATCAGCGAGTCAACAAGCATGGATGGACCATTCACCTACGAATGGACATGGAACCGCGAGACAGGTCCGGCGTCCGGTACCCCCCAGTCCGGGTCGAACACCCTTCTCTACGCCTACTCTTCCGGCGGTGTGACCAGAGCAGTTCTGGAGATAGGTACAAGCACCATTACAAAGCCCGATGGGAGCACCAGGGTCGTGCTCTCGACCGTCCAGTGGTGGTGCCACCGCACGGAACTCGAGGGTGACCGCACTTTCGATCCGACTTTTGGGCAAACTGCCGGTGCCGAATACAGCCGCACCACCAGCCCGCTTACGATGCAAAACATGAAGTGCTTCAAACAACAGAAACGATAGTTCCTGGACGGGGGCGGAGTGCCATTACCAACCTAAACCCAGCGTTCACCAGCTGATCCCCCTGTCGGACCGCCATTCTCATCGCGGTCCGGCAGGTTGCAGCGCGAGCTGAGAAGCTTCCACGCCGCATCTCCGGCAGCTCCTCAGGACCCAAGTCCCAATCCGGCACCAGCCGCCCAGCCACAACCCGCCCCCCTTGGTGGGTCCAGGCGTTCCCCATCACATCCCCAATGTTGCCGCTCATGCCCCGCACCCCGTACGGAGACAGATCCCGACTCAACTCAGACACCGGTCGAACCGTCGGCATGTTCGGCGTAGACGACACCATCACCGTCGCCGTCGGCTCCAGCACCCACCCAGTCGGGAACCAACGCCCATCGGCCCCCCGAGCGGCCTTCTCCCACTCCACCCCATGCGGCAAACGCAGCGCCAGTCCAGTCTGCTCTCGACGCCACGCCACATAGGCACACATGCTGGTCCAGGGCACAGACGCCATGGGCGCCTGAAGCGAGATCCCGGCCTTGGTGTACACCCAGCGCCCGTCCACCCGCTCCATCACCGGCTTCTTGCCACCCACAGACGCCATGGCCACCGGCACATGCTGCCGCGCCTCCGACTCGGGCAAGGCGTTCACGAACGCCAGATACTGCTCCACCGTGACCGGGTCCGTGGCCAAGTAGAAGGCCTCCACCCAAACCCGTCCCAAGCGCACAGGGTCCACAGCGTCGGGGTCCCCCCCGGGCTCAAACCAGCCCGCAGCGATGTACTGCATCCCCGGAATCCCCTCCACCGGAACCGGGTGGACGTAGGGCTCCTGCTCCCCTGGCGCGATGTCTACGCTGTGCTCCCCGCGCCTCACACAGACCGGGATGCGCAGGGGCACGCGGCCCTCGGCGAGCAGCTCCAACAGATAGCTGCCGGCGGGCACCGTGACCTCGACTAGGGGGGTGGTGCCCAGAGCTGTGCGCGCCCCATGAACCAAGCAGCGGTCCACTTCTTCAAAGCGAATCAGGCTCGCTCTACATTCCACCTCGGTGACCAAGGTGAAGCTGCCCAAGCCCTGGAGCAGGTCCCCGTAGCGGCCGTCGTCGTGCTCCCGCAAGAAGCGCTCATTGCGTACGATCTCCACCTGCTGACCGGAGCGCTCCGCCTCCCGCAAGCGCCGGGCATAGTGCTCCGCCAGGCGCGCCTTGGTGGGTGCGTGCTCCGGCAAGTGGGAGAGGTTGGCCTGCAGAACCTTGACCCACTCGGTCTCGACCACAGCGGCGTCGATCTCCAGCTTCTTGGCCCGGTCTTCCAGAGCCCACAGGGGCCGCTTCTTGTCCAAAGGGTCGTGGTCCAGGACGCCGGGCTTGGCGACGTTGACTGCCTCCCACAGAGCGTCGATCTGCTCCCGCAGTTGGGCCAACCTCGGCGCCAGGACGTCGGCCTTGGCCAGGCCCTCCTCCGCCAGAGAGCGCCGCTTGCTGTCATCCAGCCACTTCCGCAGGGACTCCAGCACGACTTGGCCGCTGGGCCGGGATGCGCTGTCTCTCTGGCTTGCCTGCTGGGCCAAGGCTTCGAGCACCGGGTCCGGGGCCACCCCCTCTTGGATCCACGCGATGAGCTGGCCCAAGGCATACACATCCGCCGCAGGCCCAACCCGGCCACCCTCAAAGCGGTTCTGCTCCGGCGCCATCCAGCGCGGGGTGCCCAAGCGACCCTGTGCCGTGGTCGCATCCAGCTCCCCTTCCCACTGGGCGATGCCCCAGTCCAAGACACGCACCTGTCCAAAGGCCCCAATCATCACGTTGGAGGGCTTCAGATCCCGGTGCACCACGCCCTGGGCGTGCACATAGACCACCGCATCGGCGATCTCACACAGGACTTGGACGCGGCGCTCCATAGACTGCTTCGAGACGCACGCTAGCCAGGTTGTGCCGCTGACCTCGGCCATGGTGAACCACAGGCGGCCGTCTTCGAGCTGCCCCAAGTCCTGGACGGCGACCACGGCGGGGTGGCGCAGCTGGGCGGTGAGCCGGGCCTCGACCATGAAGCGCTGGGCGGAGACGACCTCGAGCGAGGCGGCCAGGGGCAGGATCTTGATGGCCAGGTCCAGCCCCAAGCGGGAATCGTGCACCCGGCGGACTTGGGCCATGCCGCCCGTGCCGATCTGCCCCATGTCGGTGTAGCGCGCGGGCAAGCCGGCGTGGGGGGCGTGGCCGATGGACGCGGCGGAGGCATCTCCTGCATCGATGGTCGGATCCAGAGCGATGGCCTCTCCCTGCCTTCGACCAGAGAGTACAGCAGAGGCCGCCGCGGCCCGCCTTGACACCCTAGCTATCTACAGGTAGGCCCAAGCCATGCCCTCCCCTGACCGCCGCACAGAGCTCCTGGACTTGGCCCAGATCATGATCCAAGAGCGGGGCTACAACGCTTTCTCTTTCAAGGACTTGGCCACATCCGTGGGCATCAAGACGGCCAGCGTTCACTACCACTTTCCCTCCAAGGGCGCCCTGGGTCTGCAGGTGATGCAGCGCTACCTGGAGCAGCTGGAAGAGCGCCTGCTTGCCTGGCGCAAGCTGCCCCATGAGACCGCTCGCTTGCGCGCTTTTGTGGCTGGTTATCGGCAGACCCAAGTCAGCGGTGCGATCTGCTTGTGCGGCTCGATGGCATCGGACATCCAGACCCTCGAGACGCCCATTCGCAGCCCGATCCAGAGCTACTTGGAGGAGAGCGAGGCTTGGGTGGCTCAGTGCATCCAAGCTGGCCTCGACAGCGGGGAGTTTCACAGTGGGCTCCCCGCACAGACCCTGGCCCTGAGCCTGCTCGCCAGTCTCCAGGGCGCCCTGATCCTCTCCAGAGCCCAATCCACGGACCAGCTGCTCGAGGCAGTGGAGCAAAGCTTCTTCGGCTCCCTTGGCGTGTTAGCTGACCGGCCATGAGCCAGCGCATCCCCATCTTTGAAGGCCAAGTCGTCGACCTCGGACTGGAGCAGGTCACCCTGCCCAACGGAAACGAGGTCACCTTGGAGGTGGTGCGTCACCCCGGCGCCAGCGCGGTCCTACCCGTGCACGAAGACGGCACGGTGACCTTGGTCTACCAGTTCCGCCACGCAGGCGGCGGCATGCACTACGAGGTGCCCGCCGGCAAGCTGGACGAGGGAGAGCTGCCCGAGAAGTGCGCCCGGAGAGAGCTGAAGGAAGAGGTGGGCCTGAGCTGCCAGAAGCTGCAGCGTCTGGGCTACATCCACACCACCCCGGGCTTCTGTGACGAGCTCATCCACCTCTTCATGGCCACCGGCCTGGAGCAGGGAGAGGCGGCGCTGGAGGACGATGAGTACCTCAAGCCGGTGCGCATGCCCTTCAGCCAGGCGCTGGAGATGGTGCACAACGGGGACATCACCGACGCCAAGACGATGTTGGCGCTGATGTTGGCTGAGAAGCACCTGTCCTAGCGCAGGGCTTGGTGCCTTTGGATGCGGTCACATTCGGACCCGGCTCAGCGTACGCAAGCGCACCGGGACACGCATGTCGCGATTCCCATTCCCAGGTCTAGCAAGACTCTGCGATGATCCCCACCCACTGCGGGTCGACGGGTTTGGCACGGAACCTGCTACAGCTTCTACAGACACTGGAAGGCTCCCTATGCGTTCACACCACCTCCTGATTCTGGCCACCCTCGGACTTGCCGGCTGCTCCTCCTATGAGATGGCGATGGACGCCGACTACGGCGACACAGGCTGGCAAGGCGCCGCCGACACAGGCCGCTCCGAAGACGAGGGCGACGACACCGACCTGGGCTCCGAGACAGAGGCCGACTTCCTCAAGCTGGCCCCCTCGGCGACCAACGTCTACGTCTTCGTCGTCAACAGCGCCCGCAACACCGTCAGCCGCATCTCCGTACCTGAGTTGGACGTGTTGACGACGGAGGTTGGCGTTGACCCCACCGTGGCCGTCACCACCCAGGACTACAGCCGCGCCGTGGTCTTCAACGCGGGCTCGGACGAGGTCAGCCTGATCGACGCGGAGACCATGGAGGTCAGCAACGTCGAGGTGCGCTCCAACTACAACAACATGCTGCTCTCGGGGGACGGCACCTGGGCCCTGGTCTACAACGACGCCGACCTGCCCCAAGGGACCAGCACCGGGAACCTGCAGTCCTTCAACGAGATCTCCCTGGTCAACACTCTGACCGGCGAGCACACCTCTATGGCCGTGGGCTTCCACCCCCGTCAGGCGGCCTTCACCCCGGACTCCAGCCAAGTCTTGGTGGTCGCAGACGGCACGATGGCCATCCTGGACCTGGACGCCGAGATCATCAAACCGCGCCTGGTCGAGCTCGACGAGGGCTCCTTGGACCCAGCTCGGGCCGAGGAAGTGGTCATCGAGCCCACAGGCGCCTTCGCCTTTGTACGCCAATTCGGCGAGGACGAGCTGGTGGTCGTGGACCTGGCCACCGAGGGCCTGTCCCGTGTCGACATTGGCTTCAACCCCACAGACCTGGACCTGAGCCCCGACGGAACCCAAGCGGTGGTCGTCAGCCGCGGCTCCAACGAGCTGTACATCTTGGATGCCCAGAACCCCCTGGGGGGCTCCCGCGTGGTGACCCTCCCCGAGGGCGAGACCTTGGGCAGTCTTCAGTTTAGCCCGGATGGCACCAAGGGAATCCTCTTCACCACGGCCAGCCCAGTGGCCCACTACACCACCTGGGATGTGGCCACGGACGAGGTCAAGGTGCGGGACCTAGAAAAGCCCGTAGAGTCGGTCTCCGTCTCACCAACGGGCGGCACCCTGTTGGTCCTCCATTCCCTGGAAGACGACCCGGAGACCCCGAGCTCCAGTCCCTTCTACGGCAAGCACGCCCTAACGATGATCGACCTGGACAGCTTCCTGGCCAATCCTCTGCTGCTGCCCGCAAAGCCCAGCGCCACGGCCAACAGCGCCGATGGCCTCTACGGCTACTTCATCATGGACGGCGTGTCCTCGCTGGCGGTGCTTCGCTACGAGCAGCTGCTCTTCGACGAGGTGCCCCTGCGCTCGGACCCGGTTCACTTGGGGGTGCTCCCCGAGTCCTCCCTGGCCTTTGTAAACCAAGAGCATCCTCTGGGCCGCCTGAGCTTCTACGAGCCCAGCACCGAGGAGCTGCAGACCATCACCGGCTTTGAGCTGAACGCTGAGATCGAGCACTGAAATGAGCACTCTTCTTCTTCTTCTCTCCGCGTGCAACGTCAACAACCCTGGCCTGGACGCCCTCTGGAACCCCGAGCCCGTCGCTGCCAATGACGGCTTGTACTTCACCCTCCCCCACGCAGGCGCCTTGGTACGCGTGCAGCAAGACGGCAGCTATGTCGAGGTCGACCTGAACGGCGCCCTGGCCAAGACCGTGGAGCTGGCCCCCGACGGCGAGACCCTGGTGGTCTTTGCCCAGACCACCTCCTGCGAGGACGGCGACGAGCGCGACGTCACCCAGGAGGACTGCCTGGACAGCGGCGGCGAATTGGTCAATCACCAAGAGCTGCAAGTGGTGCGCGACGGCGTCTCTCAGGGCTCGCCCATCGAGATACCCCGACACTTCAATCGCTTGACCTTCACCTCCGATGGCAGCCAAGCCGTGGCCTGGTTGGAGTTTACCAACGAGACCGTGCTGGACATCTCCGCGGTGGACAACCTGACCGAGGTGGTCTTTGTGGACCTGGCCTCGGTCATCGCAACGCCCGTGGCCATCGGCGACGTGGCCGACCGCATCCTCTTTGACCAAGACGACACCAAGGCGCTGATTCTCTCGCGCTCCCAGGTCGCCGTGGTCGAGCTGACCAGCGGCGACTATGAGCGAGAAGTCACCTTCCCACTGGCTTTGGACGTAGACGACCAAGTGCTGCCCACCGACTTGGTGCTTACCGCAGATGGCCGCTACGCCCTGCTGACCATCCAAGGCAGCGGCGACTTGTACGTGCTGGACTTGGTGGCCGAGTCCATCAACATCGTCAGCTTGGACGCCGTGCCCACCGACCTGGTCGTTGAGCCCACGATGGACACCAGCGTGCTGGTCTACGGCAGCCAAGCCCGCCTGGATCTGCTGGACCACAAGTTCTTTGAGCTCACCCCCATCGAGCTGGAGGAGCCTGTCACGACCATCCACATGCTGGACGGCCAAGCATTCGTGCTCAATACGGTCAACGCCGGAGCCAAGGACGCCTACCGCGTGGACCTGGAGACCGGCGAGCTGACCGAGTACCGTCTGGAGAACCCGGCCTTCGACAGCCAGATTCACCCGGACGGCAACTACGCGGTGGCCTTCACCAACCCAGAGGGTGGATTTGGCAGCGGCGTCGAGGCGCTCTTCGACCAGAACTACGGCGTGGAGCTGCTGGACATGGCCTCGGACGACTCCGTTCCCCTGGTCGCCGCCGGTGAGCCCATCGGCCTGGCCTTCCGAGGCAGTGGAATTGAGAGCCAGGCCCTGGTCCTGGTGCGTGGCTACGACGACTTGATGCAGGTGGATCTGGCCCGGGCCACCTCGACCCCCTTGGCGCTGGAGGACACCCCCTTGGGCATCGGCGCCTTGGGCGACACCTTCTACATCACCCTCGAGAGCCCCCTGGGCATGGTCAGCTTCTTGAGTCCGGACGGAAAGGTGACCACCGCCACCAACTTTGCCGAGATCGGCCTGCTCCCCGCAGAGCCACTGCTCATCGACCGCAGCGCCAGCGAGGACAACTGATATGACCCTTCTTCTCGCAGCACTGCTGAGCAGCCCCGCCCAAGCCCAGGACGCCTGGAGCAAGGGCATGAGCCTTCACGTGACCGGCGGCGGGCTTCCCATCGTCGACCAGGGTCTGGGTGAGCTCTACGACTACAACCAGTGGCCCAAAGATCCCGGGCTGCGCTTTGGCTACAGCTTCTCCCAGCGCACCGAGCTGCTCGTCACGGCCACCGGAAGCACCCGCTCCCGCAGCCTCTCGGCCGACGGGGACAGCTTCTTCGGCACCCGCCTGAACACCTTCACCTACGGGGCCGGCGCCCGCATCGTGGGGGACTCGACCTTCCACCCCTACGCCGCCGCCCAGCTCCGCCTCTTCCAGGCGGGTCTGCGCCTGGATGGAGATGAGGACGAAGAGGAGAACCTGGACTACTCGGTCTCTCGGGTCTTCACGCCGGGTGCGACTGGCGCCCTGGGGCTTGAGCTGCGCCCGCAGCCCAACTGGTCTGTGCAGCCCAGCTTCTTCGTGGAAGCGAACTACACCTGGAGCTTGGTGGCTCAGGTTGGCGAGCTCGGTCCCGCGCAGTTCAAGGGACTGACGGCCCAAGCTGGAATTGGCGTGCGCTTCTGAGCTGGATCGCGGAAAGCTGACATCGCTCAAACACCGCCTTGTCAGCAGCTCATGGGCCCGCTACCCAATGGGTGATTCTCAGGCGAGAGATGCCTGGACCCAACCCACCGGGAGTACCCCATGAGCTACAGCATCGACGACATCGAGGGCGTTGGCCCTGCACGCAAGGCCAAGTTCAACGAGGCAGGCGTCAAGACCACCGCTGACCTGCTGGAGAAGGGCGCCACCCCCGCCGGCCGCAAGGCACTGGCCGAGGCCACCGGCATCGACGGCAAGACCCTGTTGACCCTGACCAACCAGGCCGACCTGATGCGCATCAAGGGCGTGGCGGGCCAGTGGGCCGAGCTGCTCCAGGCCAGCGGTGTCGACACCGTCAAGGAGCTGCGCAACCGCAACGCGGCCAACCTCGCCAAGAAGATGGAGGAGGTCAACGCAGAGAAGAACCTCACCAACGGCGAGATCTCCGAGAAGCGCGTGACGGCCTGGGTTGAAGAGGCCAAGGGCATGGATCCCATCCTGAGCTACTAAGATCTTTCTGGATCTGAGAAGGCCGGGTTCCCTTGGGGATCCGGCCTTTTCTCTGTCCTTGGCAGCCTACTCTTTGGCAGGCATCCGATAGGGCTCTATCAGAAAGTCTGGGTAGCGCGCCTCCTCCCGCTCCAGGGCTTCCCGCAGGCGTGCCAGGGTGTCCTCGTAGGCGGGATCCTCGGACAGATTGACCTCTTCGTCGGGGTCCAGCTCCAAGTTGTAGAGCTGCACATCCGGGCCGCCGTTGGGGAAGGCGAATCCGTTGTGGAAGCAGGCCTTGTAGACCCCCTTCTGGATCATGCGTCCCTGGGGCTCCCCTTCGGGGTTGAAGCTCAGGTAGCTCAGGGCTTGCTGGGGCCCCAGCTCGGGAGCCTGTGCGCGCAAGGCATCGCCCGCCGGCTGACCCACGGTGCCCTTGGGGACAGGCACATCACAGAGCGAGAGCAGCGTGGGCAGCAGATCCATCGAAGAGAGCGGCCCGGCATAGTCCACCCCAGCCGGCACCAGCTCCGGGCAGGTAAAGATGGCCGAGATGCGACTGGCCGCTGCGAAGAAGTCCGTCTTGAGGAACAGGCCCTTGTCCCCGGCCATGACCCCGTGGTCCGACTGAAAGAGGATCAAGGTCTTCTCGAGCAATCCTTGCTGCTCCAGGAAGTCCAGCATCTGCCCGAGCAGCGCGTCCATGTACAAGAGGTAGCCGAACTGCCTGGCCCGAATGAGGCCACGGTGCCGTGGTTCCAGATCGGCCCACCCACGCTGGCCTATTAAGCGCCTGGCCATGGCCGAGTCCAGGTAGCCTTCGCGGTCCCAAGGCTCCTCGGCCAAGGTCTCGGGTTCCAGGGCGTACCAGAAGGCTTCCGGCATGCTGTAGGGGTGGTGCGGCCCCAGCTGAGAGAGGTTGACCAGCCAGGGTTGCCCCTGATCCTCCAAGCGCGCGATGGCGGCCATGGCTTCTTGCTGGAGCACGTGGTCTGGGTCTTGAGACTGGGGCCGAATCTGCCCCCCAAAGGGCACGCCGGTCAGGGCCTCGATCTCGTCGAAGACGACCTGGTCATCAGGGTCTTTCCAGGTCTCTTCTCCCTCCACTTGGTAGCCCTTGGCCAGCTCCCGAAAGTCGGGGTGCTTGCGGTGCAGCCAGCGCTGATAGCCCCAGAGAAGGGCCCCGTCCTCGTCGTTGTTGCTGTGCTGTTTGCCGTAGAGCTCGCAGGCAAAGCCGGCGTCCGAGAAGGCCTGGATCAGGCTGGGAACGGCCTCGTTGAGCTGGTAGTTGTTCCCGATCTGCGCGTTGGTCAGGCTGGGCAGCCCGCTGAGCCAGGCCCCCCGGGCCGGGGCACATAGGGGATAGCTGGCCCAAGCACGCGTGCAGCGTGTCCCCAAGGCCCGAAGGCGATCGACGTTGGGCAGCGCCAGGCTGCCATCTCGCATGGCGGGGGTGTAGACCCCGTCCCAGCCGATGACCAAGACCCGCGTAGGCGGCGGGCCCAGGCGCTCGGGCACACCCAGAGCGCCGGTGTCGCTGCCCGCAGCCCGGCATCCACCCAGCACCGCGGTGGCAAGGCTCGCTCCAAGAAGCTCTCGTCGCTTCATGTCAGGGGGTCTCGGCCAGGACGCCAGAGTCGCATCCGGGCATCGTTGTCCCAGCGGATCGCCCGAAAACCGGGAGAAGCCCGCCAGTCTTCCGGCCCCCACGAGAGCCACTCATGGCCCATTGTCGCCGCCATCAGCCGCTCGCAGCGCTTGCTGGCCACGTCCCAGACACGCATGGACCACCGGCTGTGTGAGAGCACGCGTCCATCCGAGATCCACGCCACCCCCATCACCTGCTCCTCGTGCCCCTTCAAGGTAGCCAAGGCCTTGCCGGACCCGCAATCCCAGACCTTGACCGACTTGTTGTCCGAGCCGGAGAGCAGGCGCTCGCCATCGTCGGAGAAAGCCAAGGCCCGCACGTTGCCACAGCGGGAGATCTCGCTGCGCAGGATGCCCTGGGCATCGAGGATGCGGATGCGCTTGGTGTTCAGACTCAAGGCCAGCCACTTCTCGCAGGGAGAGCGCACCCAGTGAACGATGCGGGCATCGGCCAGCGTGATGGGTGGCTCTGGCCGCTCGATCTCCACTGCCGGGCCCACCTCGATGAGCGCCATGCGCTCCAGATCCCAGGTGTAGCTGGCGTAGAAGCCTCGCACCGTCGCCCGAGTACCCTGGAGCTCCAAGCCGATTGGGAAGACAGCGCCCACCCGCTTGGCCCGGTGCTGGTGGTAGTCGACCCGATCCACAGCCTCGTCCAGCTGGGCGTCGATGAGTGGGATCCCCAGGGCGCGGGCCAGGGGCAAGGCGAGCGCCATGTACTGCGGTGCTTTGGCCTTGGACCAGAAGGCGTAGGGGATGTGGAAGGAGATCTGATGGGCCAGCTCGGGGCCCTCCTGGTCGATCTCCATGTGCAGCCCCTCCGCGGAGAAGCGCAGGCTGGACCCTTGCCCGCTCACACCCTCGACCCCCTCCAGCAAAGCCTCCAAATCCACCGCAGCGCCAGGCTGCAGGCTCAGATCGTAGCTCACGCCTTGGCCTGTTCCGGGGTCATGGCCACGGGCTCAACCACGGGCGCGTTGCGTCGCAGGTAGAGCACGACGGCGCCGATGGCGAAGATGCCGATGGCCCAGAACTGGGCGGCGGTCAGGCCGAAGTGGCGGATGTCGATGGCCCGGAGGAAGTCGCTGGAGAAGCGAAAGGGGCCGTAGAGCAGAGCAATCATGCCCACGTAGAAGCCTGCAGGGCGCCGCTTCTGGTCCAAGATCTTGAAGGTGATGGACCCGCCGATGGCCCAAAGCATCTCGTAGAAACCCAGGTCGTGACAGGCGAAAGAGCTGACGCCCCAGTAGAGCTCAGCGGGGTCACAGATGCCATCCACCGCAAGGGGGAACTGAGACTGAATGCCCGGGTGGTCGTGCACTGAGAAGCAGCCCATTCGGCCAAAGATCCACCCCCACATCAAGCCGTAGACCACCGTGTCGGCGTAGGGCCAGAAGGAGACCTTCTCCACGTATTTGATGCGCCAGACCACCACGCCGATGCAGGCGGTCAAACCGCCGATGGAGCTCAGACCACCAAAGGGCGAGAAGACCTCTGCAGGCACCGATGCGATGCGGGTGGCGAAGTCCTCGTAGAAGAGCTCGTGGCTGATGCGACCGCCCAGCCAAGCCCCGCCAATGAGCCAGCCAATCAGGTTGCGCGGCACGTCGGGGTTCAGCCCATCACGGCCGGCCTTCTTCGCTGCGATCTCGGTGCCCAAGTAAAAGCCGATGGCACAGAGCACCCCAAAGGAGTGCAGCTCGATCGGCGTGTCTCCCCAGTTGAAGAGGTGCACCGTGAAGGGGAATTCATCGGGACTCCAAAAGGGGATGGTGGCGAGCATGGGGTCTCCTAACCTGCAAGACTGAGCACGGGCTCTGGCTCCCAAGTTTCCATTGCGCCCCTCTGATGTGTCTCACAAGCGAGGTCCCCATGCTGCTGCTCTTGCTCGCTTGCTCCAATGTTGGTGAACCCTGTCAGGGAGCGGTGGCCGGCCACGGTCACATCACCGAGAGCGGCTGCGCGGTGCTGCCCACTTGGGCGCACGGCGAGACGGACCCGGCGTGGGAGACGGAGTTTCAGGTCAGCCTGACCTCGCCGATGGACTGGAATGCCATCAACGCCGCTCTGGCCCAAGGTCCCGTGCGCGTGGTCTTTGCTCCCGAGCGCTACGATCAGCGCATCGACATCCAACGCACGGACCCCAGCGAGAACCGCCTGCTCCTGGACGGCGGCACAGCGGGGGCCCGAGCCAGCGTCCCGGGAATCCTCACGGCCTACGAGGGTGAGCCTCAGTCCTACATCACCCTGCGCGGCTTTGAGGTCACCGGCAGCCGGGACAAGGGGGTGTACTGGCGCGCGGGAGACGCTGTCATCCTGGAAGATCTGGTGGTGCACGACAACGGCGGAAGCCCGGCCATCAACTTGGACTATTCCAATCGAAGCGGGCACCAGAGCAGCCGCTTTGTGGTGCGCAACAGCCACGTCTACAGCCAGCGGGGTGAGTGCATCTACCTGGGAGGCGCCGAGGGGGAAGACCAGGACAGCCACCTGCGGGTGGAGGTGGTCAACAACCTGGTGCACGACTGCACCAGCCGACTGGACACCCGCAACGACGGCATCAACGTGAAGGACCGCATCGGCGAGGTCTGGGTGCACCGCAACGTGGTGGCGCGCACGGACTGGGGAATCGAGGTCGCCAGCCCCGGAGAGTACAGCCAGAACCTGGTCTTTGATACAGAGCGCGAAGGCTTCCAGATCTCCGATGCATTCCAAGCATTCGCCGGGGAGATGCGCTTCATCAACAACGTCAGCCTGGGCGCCGGTCACGACGGCTTCCACGTGGACACGGTCTTTGAGACCGAGCACCTGCTCCTCTTCCAAGACAACAGCGCCTTCGCCTCGCGGGATGCCGGCTTGCTCTTTGGCGGCGAATCGCCTCACCAAGTGCAGCTCGAGGGCATGCTCACCGCCGGCAACGGGGTGGGAATCGATGGCTGGGGCACGCCGCAGTTCCAAGGAGAGGACTGCTACACGGCCGAGGAGACCTCGGTGGACCGGGCTGCTGAGGGGCTGGCGTGCGAGCCCGTCTCCGTGCAGGTGCCCAGCGAGCTGGCGGGGGCAGATGGGCTCTACTTTACGGAGGATGACCCTTGGATTTTGGGGGTTGGGGCTGCTTTGTACTGACGTGGTCCGAACTGTTGATCCTGCTGGCGCGAAGAACCTGGGTCCGCTGGGAAGGCGCGAAACCGAAGGCGTGCGGCAGCCCGTCGAGCGTTGAGCAACGCAGCCAGCGGGTTCAGGGGCGAGTGCGAGTAGGCTCAACAGGAGTGATCACGTCAGTAAGGTGAGAGCCTTGTCCCACGGAGCTTAAAGCAGCAGCGGCATTCTGCAGTTTAGACAATGTCTCTTGCGCGTTTCCCTTCGGGAGAACGCAAACATCAACGACAGAGGCGGGCAGCAGGCTGGCAGCAGAGGCGGGCAGCAGAGGCGGGCAGCAGAGGCGGGCAGCAGAGGCGGGCAGCAGAGGCTGGCAACAGTGGCGAGCAACAGCGGCATTCTGCAGTTTAGACAATGTTCCTTGCGCGTTTCCCTTCGGGAGAACGCGCTAGAGGTTTACGCACCTGCTTTGCAGGTGCTTCATTAGTCAGCCACCGCATAGCGCTCATCCTGCGGCGCCAACTCCATCCGTGCCTTCAGGCTCTCAAAGAGCGTCGCCGTGCGAACCGGATCCGCCTCATAGCGCCCACAGAGGTGACGCAGGCTCGATGCCCGGCTGTTGCAGTGCTCGAAGGCCGCATGAATGGCAGCGGCTTGCTCCCCGACCCCTTCCTCGCCGTCACAGTCTCGCGCCAGCTGAATGGCCGAGGCCACCTCATCCAAGCGAAAGCCCTCGTCCATCAGCCCAGCGCTGAGCTCTTGCTCGAGCTCGCTCAGGCCATCGTAGTTGCGGAAAGGCAAGGGAAACGCAGGGGTCAGACGTTCCCAGACCCGGCGGTAGACACGGTCCTCCACGCCCACGCCGGCGAACTGCATGTCTGAGAGCAACCAGCCCTCTCCACCCAGGACCATGGACAGCTTGGTGCGCGTCAGAACCTGTCCGGCCTCGGTGCGGCCCACGACCGCGGCACGCGCCGAAGACTCGCCGGTCTCCTCCACCGAGATCTCAACGCGGCTCACCCCGTAGGACAAGCCCAAAAGATGCCGTAGATACTGAATTCCGAACAGATCCAGAGCCACATCTGCGCGGGTGCCTGGCGCGACCATCTCATCCAGTAGTCGCTCGTCTTCGTCCATCAGAACGCGGGCCATGCGGTCCACGAGCATGCGGGCATCGCTCTCGCCAACGACAAAGCCACCCCGACCCTCGGCGCCGGTGTTGAAGAGGCGCTCCTCGATCAAGTGACCCAGCGCCAACCAGGCCTGGGAGGCCGGGTGGTCGCTCAGGCGCGCGATGCAGGCCGCAATCTGGGTGCGGCACTCCTCCAGGCTACGGTGCTCGCGGGTGCCTCGGTTGCCCTGACTGAGCAGCTGACGGAGGCTGACCTCGCCTTGAGCCGGACGCACGATGATCTCTTCGACCCCCACGCCGAGTTGAAGGGCAAAGATGGTGAACACACCGGGGTACTCCCGGTAGATCATCACCAGGGTGTCGCCCTCTAAGTAGCCCTCGTGGAATGCGGACTCTTGGCGGTTGAGCAGAAAGCCGGGCTCAGCGTGCAGTCCGCCTCGCTGCAGACGCAGCAAGTGACCCTCCAGGGCCCGACGCTGAGAGCCCGAGTGGGCCACCGCGTGCATGGCTGCGACCAGAGCGGCCGAGCTGGGCTGGTGGCAGAGGGCCATGACCGAGGGCGGCAAGCCCTCGCTGTCTCCGATGAGCAGAGTGGCGGCCAGGCGCAGGCGTTCAGCGGGCTCCACGACGCGCTGATCCAGCTGGGTGATGCGTTCGACCACCTCCGCCCAAGGATCTTGGGCGAGTCCCAAGCGCTCACGCAGCTCGGTGATGCCCTCCGGATCCTTGATTCGCACGTCTTCCATGATGGCATCGACCAGCGCTGGATGACGGGCCAGGAGAGGGCCCAAGACCCCCTTGGCATCCCCACCTGCGAGCGCTTTGCGCACCGCGAGGCGCACGCTCAGCCTGGGGTCCGCGGCAGCCTTGGGCTTGTCAGGGACTGCTACTTGGGGCACTAGACGGATCACGATGAAAAAACTCCGCTTCCATTCCACTACGGCAGGACTTTGACCGACATAAAGGGAAACAAGGGAGAAGCTCTCTCTCTCTCCGGTGCCGCGTGGACCCTCAAGCCCACCGATCCGGCGCTGCTCGAGGCACTACAAAGCGCAGGACATGGGCGTGTCCTTGCCATCTGTCTCTCCCACCGTGGGGCCCAAACACCGGCGCTGGCGGAGCGTCTGCTGCGCCCAGACATGGGGGCTCTGCACGATCCTTACGCCATGTTGGGCATGGATGTGGCCGTGGCCCGCTTGGAGCGCGCGATTCGCGACAAGGAGCGCATTCGCGTGGTCACCGACTACGACGTGGACGGCACCACGAGCAGCCTGATCCTCCAGGCCACCCTCAAGATCCTGGGCGGCCAAGGCGTCAGCTACCACATCCCTGACCGCATGAAGGAAGGCTACGGTTTCTCCGTGCTCGCCGCAGAGACGGCGGCCAAAGACGGCATCCAGCTCATCGTGACGGCCGACATTGGGGTCAAGGACCACGCCGCCGTGACCCGCTCCCGTGAGCTGGGCATCGACGTGCTCGTCCTGGACCATCACCTGCCCCCGGGCGAGGACGTTCCAGACGACGCCACCGCGGTGCTCTGCCCACCCCAGCTCAGCTGCAGCTACCCGAACACCTCTCTGGCCGCCTGCGGTGTGAGCTTCAAGGTGGCCCAGGCCATGCTGGCCTCGCATACGAGCCGAGATCGCATCCTGCGCAGCATGCTGAAGCTGGCAGCCATCGGGACCGTGGCCGACGTGGTAGACCTGCTCACCCAAGAGAACCGCGCGATGGTGGCGCTGGGACTGGAGGCCCTCAACGAGGACAGGCACTCCCCTGGCCTGGCGTCCCTGCTGCGCGTGGCCGGCGTGACCCAAGGCAGCATCACCTCCCGCGAGCTGGGCTTTCGAATCGGACCGCGCATCAACGCGGCCGGGCGTATGGAGACGGCGACCCGCGTCGTAGAGCTGCTGACCACCGGCGATCCCGACTCGGCCAAGGCACAGGCTCAGGAGCTGGACGAGCTGAACACCCGCCGACGCGGTGTGCAAGAGGCCATGCTCAGCCACGCCATGCGGCAGGTTCCTGAGCCCCCTCCCCCCTTCATCGTGGTGGCCGAGGTCGAAGGACCCAACTGGCACCGCGGCGTGGCCGGCATCGTCGCAGCCCGCCTGCGGGACACCCACAACCGGCCCGCTGCGGTCATTGCCATCACCCCAGGGGGCGCCACTGGCTCCGCACGCTCCATCCCCGAGGTGCATGCGGTTCGCTGCCTGGAGAGCGCTGAGGACCTCCTGGACCGCTTTGGGGGACACCCGGCGGCTGCGGGCTTCTCCCTGGCGCCAGAGAAGGTCGCCGCCCTGCGAGAGCGGCTGGAGGCGGCCGCCACAGAGCAGCTCAACGGCAAGACGCCCGTGCTGGTCCACCGCGCGGACGCCACCGTGCCCGTTCAGGATGCGGACTTCACGCTGCTGCGGGCCCTGGAGGGCTTGGCGCCCCACGGAAAGGGAAACCCCGAACCCCTGCTCTTGCTCAAGGGGGGCACCGTGCGAAACACCCGCTTGATCAAGGACAAGCACCTGAAAGGCCGCTTGATGATGGGCGGACAGTCCGTGGACTTTATCTGGTGGGGTGCAGCCCAGCACCGGGCCGCCATCGAGGGCAAAGAGGTGGAGGTCTTGGCCAAGCTGGGCGTGAACGTCTGGCAAGGCATCGAGCGCTTGCAGCTCACCGTGGAAGATGCCCGCGTGCTCTAAGAGGGCCGCGCTCTACTTCTTGTCGTCCTCGCCCATCAGCTCATCCAAGCTGGCGGGCTGAACACCCTCCTCGCGGGCCTCGCGGGCCTTCTGCAGCAGGACGAGCAGGTCGATCTGCTTGGAGCGCGGCGGCGCGGGTACCTCAAAGCTGTCGGGGATGATGCCGAGCTCATCCCAGGTATCGAAGCTCAGCTCCAGGGTCAGGTTGACCCCAGGAATGGTCATCACGACCTCTTCCGGCAGCCGGCTCTTGCCCACCTTCATGTAGTCGGTGTAGTCGGCCGAGAGCACGTTCTTGCCGGACTCATCGTAGGCATTCAGCTTCTGGGTGGTCAGGTCCTTCTCCCTCAGCGAGACCTCTGCACGCCCGCCCTGGGGGGTGCCGAAGATGTACTGCAGGGTCTCCTTGTCCTTGCGCTCAGCGCTCAGAATGTCCGCATCTGCGAAGGGGAGCTGACCGACCATCACCGAGATCAAATCTTCCAGGCCAGCCGCACCGCCGGTGAGCTCCCGGAGGGTCTCCTCGGCCTTGTCGGTTCCCATCCAGGTGTTCTGGGAGAACAGGTACAGACTGGCTGCCTTGCCGTCGCTCGCGACGTAGATCAGGGGACTTCCCAGGGGAGAGAAGATCTCCAGACGGAATCGGCCCGGACGGTGCACGAGCAGAGCACCCCGGGTGCTGCCGCTCACGCCCAAGGTGGGGGCGTCCACGGAGATGGTGTACCCGGCCTTGAGGGCGAAGGGAACCTCGCGCTCCCAAGCAGCTTCAGCCACTGAGCCGGCGTCCCAGCTGGCCGTGGGGGCACGTTTGCCGCCGCAGGAGGCCAGAAGCAGGAAGAGCAAGGCAGTCAAGGGGTCTCCGGGGCTGGGACCAGCACGATGGGCGGGTGGCTCATGGCAGCGGCCTTTGCAGCCCAGGCACCAGCCTGCTCCGCGTCGCCCTGCTGATAATGGGCCTGTGCGAGGGCGGCCATTAGCACCGGGTCTCCAGGCAATCGCTCATGGCCTTCCAGCAGGGCTTCCCGTGCGTCCTGACCCGATGCGAGCAGGGCTTGACCCTCCAAGCCAGGCCGGTAGGGGTCCTGTTCAGGAAGGGACAATAGCTGGGCCAAAGCAGCTTTTGGCTCCCCAGCCTGAAGCGCCGCACGAACCCCCGCGCGCTGCACCGCAGGCGAGGCCACCGATCCGCGCAGCGCACGCCATAGCTCCGGATTCCAATACAAAGCCAAGGTCAGTCGGCGCTCTTCCGGCATCTCACTACAGCTCAAGACCATCTCCGCGGCGTCCGCCGTCTGTCCTTTGGACACCAGACAGCGCGCTTGCAGTCCGCAAGAAGGGGTCGATGCTGTGCATTGAGGGGCCAGGTCCAGGTCCCGCTCACGACTCTGTGCCAGCTCTTCGGCCACCGGCTCACCCAAAGCCTTGAGCTGCCCAAGGGCCGAGATCCGAGCTTTGAGGTGCCGGTCCCGTCCCTCCAAGTCCTGAGTCAGAGCCACCTTCCGGTAGAGCAGCCCAGCATCCCAAGGGTTGGGCTCCAAAGCCCGCTCCACCCAGCCCAAGCCCGTGGCATAGCGCTGATGCGTGTGTACCAACTCTTGCCCAAAGGCCCAAATCTGGGCGCTGTGCGGCTGAAGAACCAGGGACGCCGCCACCGCATCGAGCAGGTCTTGGGGGTCCCGGTCCGGGAAGGCCTGGTGCATGCAGCGCGCCCAGATCCAGCCTTGCGCTGGCTCCGGTGACCAGCCGCTCAGGACATCGACGGACTCCCCCAGAGCCACCTGCGCTGCGCAGAGGCTGCCCTTGGCGCTGTCCCCTGCCCCAAGCTCAATGGCACGCTCCAGCAGGGCCGCAGCGAGCTCCTGCTTGCCCTGCTCCGCACGCAGCTCCCCGAGCTCCTCCACCAAGACCGCCGAGCTCGGATCGAAGACCATGGCGCGCTGGTAGGCCTGGGCAGCCTGCTCAAGCTCCCCGGTGGCCCGGTACATGTGTGCGCGCACATAGGCGTTTCGGGCCCGGTGATGCAGCTTGGGCACCACCGGCTCGGGCGCGGCGCTGACCGCCACGGGCGCAGGCTTGGGACAAGCCAAGCCCAACAGCAGCCAGATCACAGGTTGCGGCCCCACAGCCCAGGGGCCGCCTTGCGCACAGGCAGCACCGTGCCGACCACGCAGAGCACCGCTGCCAGGAGGAAGAATCCAAGGGCCAAGGCCCACTCTCCCGGCGAGAGTGGCAAGCCATCTCGGTCATTGCGCAAGATGAAGAACACCGGCACCGAGAGGCTGGCCACCACGGAGAAGACCAGGGAGAGGGCCGCGACCATGAACACGATGGCCCCGGGTCCGCTGGCAGCCCGCGCCACGTTGTCGGCCTTGAAGTCCGGGGTCAGGGCGCCCATGCCTACGGCGATTCCACTCAGGCCAAAGGCAAAGCCAATCCCTGTGAATGCGCTGATGGCAAAGAGCAGAGGCGGGCTGTTCAAGATGGCGTTTGTGGCCACCGTGATGGCGCCGCCGACGATGAGCATCGGCACCAGACCCGGCAAGGCCTTGGCCCAGAGGTAGCGCTCGGGGTCGATGGGCGCGGTGCGTAGGATCCAGAAAGCGCGGCCTTCGCCAGAGATCTGGGCGTACTGAAAACGCACGGCGATGGCGGCCATCACAAAGCCCGCCATGCCCAGGTTCAAGTAGGCCAAGGCGTTCTTGGCGTCCTGCATGTACCCGGCACCCACCACGTCCACAGGCAGGGCCTGAACGGAGAAGAGGTAGATGGCAATGAGCGAGAGCAGCAGGAAGATCTGGGACCACTGACTGGGGTCCCGGAAGAAGGTCTTGGCGTCCTTGATGATGACCGCGGACATGGGCCCAGAGAGGGGCCGCGTGAAGAAGCGCAGCAGGGCATCCAGGATGCTGTTCTCGCTCAAACGGGCCCGGTTGGCCTCTTGGGCGCGTGTCCAGCCATCTGGGAAGAGCCAGGTGGTGATCCAGCGAGAGATACCGGCAAAACCAGCGGAGCCGCAGACCAGCAGCGCCAGCTCCATCCAAGGGTAGGGACGGCCCTGAAGCGAGGCCCCCAGGACCGAGGAGGCCCACCTGGGTGGAAAGAGCAGCGGCATGGGGTTCTGCAGGGTGGCCACGTAGGCCGCCACGCTCTCAAAATCCTGGGCGTTCATCAGCCGCTCGGGCTGCATCAAACGCAAGAGCAGGAAGACCCCGATGAGGAAGAGCACGCCCACCACCGCCAGAGCTTCCCGCGCGCGTCGGGCGCTGACGCCCGTGACCAGGATGCTGGCCATGATGGCGCCAAAGGAGGACGGGATGAGCAAGAAAGCAGGCACCACAACCAGCAGGCTGGCGTAGTAGGCCCAGCCAGCGCTGGCGGCCAAACCAAAGGCCAGGAAGACCGGCAACCCGAACATCATCATCATCCAACTGGACTGGGCCAGGGTGTCGACGAGGCGGGTGTTGAAGAAGGTGCGGGGGCTGATGGGCAAGGAGCGGAGCAGCTCCAGATCCTCGCTCAGGTAGAAGGAGCTCAGGCTGGTGACCACATTGGAGAAGGTCAACATGCCGAAGAGGCTGAGCAGCAGCAGCTCCAAGAGCTTGCGGGTGATCAGCGGACCGAAGACCTCGACTTGGTAGAACTGGTCGACCACGACCACAAGACCAAAGAAGAGGAAGCACCAAAAGGCAAGGGCAAAGCCACCAAAGAGCCCGTATCCAAGCTTCTCTTTGGTGTTGGCGTGGCTCCAACGATTGGCCAGGCTGCGCACACGGGGGGCCAGCAACTGGAAGGGCGTCACCCTAGGTCTGGGCAAGCTGGGTCTGGGGAGGGCCAGCGCTCAGTCCTCGGCGTAGGGGGCAGCCAGCTCTTCCTCGCCGTCCTCGACCGTCTTGCGCACGTAGTAGCGCAGCAGCTTGTTCCGCTGGGCACCGCCCACCAGCGCCTGCAGGTCGTAGTAGAGCTCGGGATCCTGAATCAGCGCACCGACCGTGCCATCGCCAGCCTCGATGCCCTCGGAGACCGCGCGCAAGTTGCCAGCGGTGACCGTCAGATCCGCGACGAGCTGAGCCTTGTCGGCATCGTAGAGCAGCGCGTGCACCACGCTGTCCTCGTTCTTGATGTCCCCGACCAGAGTCTCCAAGGCCAAGGCTGTCTCCGCGAGCTGGTCAGAGAGCTCCTTGCCGCCATCGCCCATCAAGAGCTCATGGGCGATCGAGTCGCCCTCTCGGACCTCGCGCGTGAGCACGGCCACATCCTCGGAGCCGCTCTCCAAGTTGGTCGCAATGCGGTTGAGCTTGTTGGTGAGGGTCTTGTCGTAGACCAGGGCGTGAATCAGGCCGTCACCCTCTTCCGCCTCCGCAGTGATCACCTCGACGTTCGAGATGATGTTGGCCACCGATGCGGCGCGGGCCTCGTCGTCATCACCCAGGGTCAAGTTGACCTTCTGGGAGATCTCCTCGAGCTGGGCGAGGATCTCGTTGGCCTGCTTCTGGTACTCGACCAAGCCCTTGGATTCTTGGACGGGCAGCCACTCGCCGTCGTCCAGGGGGTCGACCTTGTTGGAGCCAACCGAGATGGCCACGTACTTGTCGCCGAGCACGCCTTCGGTGTCGATGCGGGCCACGGAGTCCTCTCGGATCCGCGTCTGGAACTGAGACTTGAGCGTCAGCTCCACGAACACCGGCTTGATGCCCTCGTCATCGGACATGCGGACCAGGCTGACCTCGCCCACGTCGATGCCGGCCAGACGCACGGCGGCGCCGTCACGGAGTCCACCCACATCGTCAAAGGCGACGTTGAGCTTGTAGCGCTCCTCGAGCAGCTCACTGCCCTCGCCGAGCACGAACATGATCAGGCCGAGCAGAAAGATCGACAGGAAGACAAAGATCCCTACCTTCAGGTCTTTGTTGAGATCACGCTCCATCCAAAATCCTCCGTGTCAAGGAGTCTATCTCGCCCCGCGCAGGGCGGAGGGCAGATGCACCCGCAGCAAGGACTCTTCGGCGGGCACACCGACCCGGATTGGGAAGCCGTAGTGCCCGGTGCCGCGGTGTACATAGAGCCGGTCGGGCCCCCGTCCCCACAAGCCGTGGTCGGGGATCCCAAGGGCACGAACAACGGTCCACGGGTGCCCAAAGTCCACCAAACCCACCTGGCCGCCATGGGTGTGCCCCGACAAGGTCAGGTCGGCCTGCCCCACCGGCAGATCCTCAAAGGCCCCTGGGTCGTGCAACAAGACCAGTCGCAGCGCGCCAGGCACGCGAGGGTTGGCCTCGAGCACGGCCTCCATGGCTTGCTTGCGCTGCTGGTAACGAAAGTCCAAGCCCACGATCTGAATGGGTCCTGCGGCCGTATCCACCACCACCGCTTCATCGATGAGCAAGGGAATGCCGTTGTGCTGCATGGCCAAGGCGACCTGGTGCGGCACTTCTAGGTCATGGTTCCCGCGGATGGCAAAGACCCGACCGGGCAGCGCCTGAAGAGGCTCCAGGGCCTCCTCCAGAACAGACTTCTCGTTGTTGCTCTCGTAGGTCAGATAGTCCCCGGTGAGCAGGATCAGATCTGGATCCCGATCCACGGCGCGCTGACAGGCTGCCCGGAGACGGGCCACCGACATGAAGGGCCCCAGATGGGGGTCGGTGATCTGAACGATGCGAAGGGGACGGGAGGTGCGCGCGGCGCCGTGGCCCACCGGACGTAGGCCGTCTACGGGGCGCTGGTCCAAGACGATGTCCAGCTCTTCGGCGCGGTACTGAAGGGAGCGCACGGTGCCCACCGCCGCGATGGCAAAGGGGAGCCAAGGCAGCCAGGGATCAAAGCCCAAGAGCGCGAGCATCGCCCAGGGAACGGCCAGCCAACCGGCCGCTCCGAATGCGGATCCTGGGAGCGTGACCAACCAGCGGTAGGTCGGAGAGCGCATCTGAGCCCGCGCGACGCCCAAGCCAAAGGCCAGGCCGGAAAAGAGCAGCAGGGGCAAGCCCCAAGCAAACCATCCCAAGGTCTCAAAGAGGATCATCGACGTACACACAGGAACGCCAATGGCGACACCCAGCCCAAGGGCAAGGCGGGGTCCGCCCGACAAGAAGCCGCGAACCATGACGCCCATCAGGCCTGCGAGGGACAACACAGCAAAGAGAAAACCAGCGCTCATTGGCAGGAAGTATGCACTGATGGGCCTTCAGGCGAGGCCAAGGCGAAGGTCGGGCCATGAAGAGATAGGCGAGCGGACGCGCAGCGCCAGTGAAGGAGCAGCTTGGGCCACGGACACCACCACCACGAAGGAGGCGCACAGGGTCTCGGTGGTCATGCTCTTCGTGGACGTGCCCATTCTCGACCCCCTGCTCTCCATCGCCATCACCCTCTGGGTGGCCTGGAACGCCGCCAAGAACCTGAAGCGCACCGGCACGGTCTTTCTCCAAGCGGTGCCAGAGGATGTGGAGCTGGACTCCCTGCGCGCCTTGGTCTTGCAGGTCGATGGGGTCATCGGGCTTAAGCACCTGCACGTCTGGTCTCAGGAGGGCGAACACCACGTGCTCACCGGACACTTGGTGGTCGAAGACAGCACCCTGGAGCACGCCGAAGTCATCCGGAATCAGGTGCGGGAGCTGCTGCACGAAGCGGGCATTGAGCACACCACCCTCGAGGTCACCAGCCACAGCGAGGGCCCCGGTCCGGAGTGCCCCTCCTGAGCGCCCCTCTTGAGTTGGGGAGCCAGGGCATCGGGGTGGGTTAGGCTGCTGTGCCCGCTCACCCTTGATGTACTGCAACAAGTCTGGCGGGCCTCGCGTAGATGGAGGCGATGGACGCCGTGCCACCAGACCCAGAGAACCCGATGCGTGGATGCCCAGTGTGAACGCCCAGAAACGCATCGGAATCGCCGCGCTGATTTGGGGCGCCAGCATGATGCTCTCACGCGCCATCGGCGTGATTCGGGAGAGCGTCATCGGGCGCACCCTGGGAGACAGCCCCGAGGCAGACGCCTACTGGGCGGCCTTCGCGCTGCCTGGCTTCCTCCAGTACATGCTGGCCGGCGGCGCTCTGTCCATGGTCTTCATCCCCATGTTCTCGCGCTACTTGGAGAAGAACGACGCCGAGGGCGGCTGGCGCCTGTTCAGCATCCTCTTCACCACGCTCTCCGTCATCCTGGCCGTGGTCGTGCCGACCTTCATCTTCATCACGCCTTGGGTGTCCTCGCTGGCCGTTCCAGGCTTTGAAGGTGAGAAGCTCGAGATCTGGATTCGTCTCACGCGAATCATGCTGCCCGCCCAGATCTTCCACATCCTGGGCGGCCTGCTCTCCGCGGTCCTGATGGCCAAGGACAAGCACGCGCTCCCAGCCTTTGCGAACCTGGGGTACAGCGGCGGAATCATCGTCTTCGGCATCGCCTTGGGTCCTCGCCTGGGACCAGAGGCCTTTGCCTGGGGCGTGCTCGTCGGCTCAATCGTGGGTCCATTCGGCCTTCCCCTGATCGGTTGCCTGCGAGAAGGCCTGCTGCACTTCCGGCCACGCATCGACTTCGCCCATCCCGACTTTCGCCGATATCTTTGGCTGACCCTGCCCATCGCAGTCGCCTTCTCCGTCGTGGTCGTCGACGATTGGCTGATCGCCCGCTTCGGCTCGGTGCTTGAAGAAGGCGTCATCTCTCGCCTGACCTACGCCAAGACCCTGATGAAGGTCCCCATGGGCATCTTCGGCTTGGCCGTGGCCAGCGCGGCCTACCCCACACTCTCCCGCCAGGTGAACGAAGGCATGCCCGCCACGGCCTACGACACCCTGATGCGTAGCTGTCGGCAGATGCTGGTCCTGGCCTTTGCCAGCCAAGCGGCCTTCACGGTCGCCGGCGCAGACGTGGCCGAGGTGATTTGGGGGACGGCTCGCTTTACGCCAGCGGAGCTCAACGAGATTGGCCTGTACACCGGTCTGTTCTGTCTGGGTCTGGGTGCCTGGGCTGCCAACAGCATCCTGGCCCGAGGCTTCTACGCCCAGCAAAAGACCTGGATTCCCAGCCTCGCAGGCAGCGGCATCATCTTGCTGCTCTACCCCTTGTATGCCTGGCTGGCGTCAAACTACGGCGGCCCCGGCTTGGGCATGGCCAGCTCCATCGCCATCACGCTCTATACGGTCATCCTGGCCGTGTTGCTGCGCCGAACGATGGCCGGCCCCGACGCCGACAACCTCTGGACCCTGCTCATCCGAATGGTGCCTGCAGTGCTCCTCGCCACGGGTGCGGGCTGGGGCTTGGACCAATTCATCGATCAACAGGGGGGCCTGCCAGCGCTCCTCCAAGGCGCCTTGACCGGCTCTCTGGCCCTTGGGCTCACCCTCATCTTGGCCCGCATCTTCGGCGTACCCGAGGTCAGCGAGATCACCGCCAAGGTCTGGGGCAAAGTGCGCAGCAAGCTGCCTGCCTGACCGGTTAAAGGCAGGGCATGAATGTCCTCGTCACTGGTTCCTCTCGCGGCATTGGCCGCGCCATCGCCCTCCAGCTCGCACGGCCTGGGGGCAAGGTCCTGATCAACTACCTGCAGAACCAGGACAAGGCCGAGGCTGTCGCCGAAGAGGTGCGCGCCAAGGGCGCAGAGGCCGTGGTCGTGCAAGGCAACGTGCGCTCCGAGCCAGACCTGAAGCGCATGGCCAAGGTCTTTGACCGGGTGGACGTGCTGGTGCACAACGCCGCAATCGGTGCCCTCAAGCCCATGGAGAAGCTGCGCACCGCCCACTGGGACCTGACCCTGGAGTCCAGCCTGCGCCCCTTCTGGCTGCTCACCAAGCTCTGCATGGACCGCATGCCCAAGGGCAGCAGCATCATTGGCCTCTCCTCCCTGGGCAGCCGCAGCTACGTGCCGGGCTACGCCGCGATGGGCGCCGCAAAGGGCGGCTTGGAAGCCCTGACCCGCCAGCTCGCGGTAGAGCTCGCGCCCAGAGGCATCCGCGTGAACACCGTCTGTGGTGGCCTCATCGACACCGACGCTCTTCAGCACTTCCACGAGGGCGACAAGGTCATCGCCGCGGCCAAGCAGCTCACCCCGCTGGAAGGTCGCTTGGGCACCCCTGAAGACATGGCTGGGGCCGTCGAGCTGCTGACCATGCCCCAGGCTGGATGGATCACGGGACAGATTCTGGTGGCAGACGGCGGGATGAGCCTGCTCTGAAATCTCCTGGTCTCCTGGAACGAAGTGCATAGTGGTGATGCAAAGGAGCTGCCATGGCTGACCCCGACTGGTTCAAGTGGACCCGCAACATGAAGCAGTGGAGCGACTCCGCCGGCGAAGGCCTTCGCAACTGGGGTCAGAACACCGCCGAGAACGCCAAAGAGGCGAGTCAAAAGACCAAGGAGTGGGTGGAGACCTTCGAGTGGACCGTCGATCCGGAGAACGTCGACGACTCTCTGCGTGAGCTGGGCCTGAAGCTCAAGACCGTGGCCAGCCAGGCCCGCTACACCCGCATTCGCATCAAGTACAAAGGCAAGCAGATCGGCCCGGAGATCCCCATGGCGGTCTTCCTGACGGCCGAGGTGGCGGCCGCTTGGTGGGCCGGTCCCCTGCGGGCCTTGATCTTCACTCTGGGTGTGCGCTCGGTCTTGGAGATCGAGATGGTGCACGAGGCCGGCGCCAAGGTGCAGGAGGGCGTGAACCTCTTCTTGGACGGCGAGGTCGACGCTGCTGAAGCCCTGTACCGCGATGCCTTGGAGATGAAGCCCGGAGACACCGCAGCCCTCTACAACTTGGCGGTTCTGTTGCGTGTCACCGGCCGCCAAGAAGAGGCAGAGCAGAACTTCGAGCAGGCAGCCGACGACGAGGAGCACCCCGACGGCGCGCGCGCCCGAGAAGCCCTGGGACGCATCGCCCGCCGCAAGAAGCAGCGGGAAGAGCACCCCGAAGCGGACTGAGCCAAGGGCGGCCCAGAGCCGCGCACCTCAGCGCCACGCAGCTCAGGGCTGGGCAGCCTCGACGAAGAGGTTGACCCGCTCGTTCTCCTCGGGCACCTCGGAGATGGGGAATGCGCTGCCAAAGCCGACCCCGGCCAGCCTGTTCCGGGGAACGCCCAAGCTGACCAGGTAGTTCACCAAGGAGTTGGCCCGACGCTGGCTCAGCAGCTCCGGGGTGCCGGGCGCCGTGTGCACCTCGATGCGAACCCGCTGCAACTCCGGGTGCCCCAGCAAGAGGTCCGCGACCTGCTGAAGCACCAGCTCGGAGCGGGGGGTGAGCATGGCGCTGTCAGGGACAAAACCCAGGGGCTCGGAGAGCTCGATGTAGTCCGCCCCCAAGGTGACCATCTCGGGCTGCATCTTGGCGTAGACCGCAGCGAGCTGACCGGCTCCCATCTCCAGCTCGACGCGCTGATCGGCGTAGCCATCTACCTGAACGACGATGGCGTGCAGGCCGGGGCGCAGCTGCAGCAGGGGCTCCCCCTCTTGTCCCTGGATGGGGTTGACGTTGTCATCCAGGAGCACGCTGTACTCCGGCAGGGGACGTCCATCGGCGTCCGTGACCACCAAGCGGGCTTGGCCCACTGGGCCGCCTTGTGTCAGGGGGACCACGATCTCCAGGGACTCGTCTCCGACCGGAATCTCGAAGCCCTGGATCACGGTCTCAAATTCTGCGTCGATGGCACGGAGCTCCCACATGCCACGATCCAAGCGGGTGTCCAAGCGCGCGATGTCGCTGGCCCCCACGGGGTCTCCCGGCCCCAGGGGCCGCAGGTCGAGCTGATCGACGTCCACCGGCCGGCCGCCCCAGTCCACAAAGATCAAGCTGAGCTCCCGCTCATCCTCTGGGCAGCCGTCGCCATCACGCCAGCCGTCGACGTCCTCGGGCTCCATGGGACAAGAGTCCGCGAGATCCACGATGCCATCGGAGTCGTTGTCCGAGTCCGGGCAGCCGTCCAAGTCCTGGAATCCATCCAGATCCTCGGCGAGCTCCGGGCAGTTGTCCCGGGCATCGGCCAGGCCATCGCCGTCCAAGTCCTTGATCTGGGCTGCAGGCGCATAGGTCAGCCCCGCCAGCAGGCGCCAGTTGGGCGCGCCGATGCCATCGCTCAGGCCCTTGCCGGCACCAACACGCACCGAGAGGTTCTCGCTGGCTGCGATTCGCAGACCACCGGTGGCCTCGACTGCGGTGCCTTGACCGAGGCCTAGGAAGCGGTCGAGCTGGGTGTCGGTGGAGACCTCTGCGCTCAGGTCGATTCGATCATTGACCCCCACCGCCACGCCTGCATCAAAGCTGGCAAAGGACCCCATCGGTACGCTCAAGGCGCTCTCTTCCGCCCAGTGCAGCCGGGAGTTGAGGACCCAGAGGGTGGGCCCCATGCTGTAGTCCACGATCAGGCCGCCGCTGGCCCCCATGCCCGCTGGGGACAGCAGAGACTCGGGCCCCCCAAGAGGCCAAACCAGCCCACCGACAAGGGCCACACCAAAGGCGCCGGAGGCACCGGGCAGCAGGATCGCGCGGAGATCCAGCGCCACTTCACCAGGGACAAAGCCTTGTGCGCTGCCCGAAGCGGTGCTGCTGGTGTAGAGCGGCATGGCCACCCCGACGCGTAGGCGTTGGTGGTAGATGGACGCCGCCAGGACGGGACCCGCGGCGCGGTCCAGGAAGACTGTGGACTCGCCAGTAACTGGGTCGATGTAGACCCCCGGCTGATCCACCACTTGACCCAAAGCGCTCAAGGAGTAGCCGGAGCCGCGCTGGCCTTGGGCATCGGCGCTGCGCCACATGCGCTCGGACAGGCTGTTGTAGCGCAGGCGGTCAGTGTCCCCTTCCGGGGCCTGCTGAGCTTGGGCTGCGGGCGCAAAAGCGAGCAGCAAGCAAGCACTCAGACCGAACATAGGGCAGGTTCTCCGCAGGGACCCGGCCCCTTAACATCCCGGCCCGGCTCGGCTACGAGAGGTGCTCCAGCCAGGAGCGCAACACACGCGAGCTCGCAGCACGCGCATAGCTGGAGACGCTTCCCTCGGGATCCAGATCCACGAAGGACTGCTCCATCAAGGAGATGGGCCTGGCGCTCACAGGCCGCCCGATGAGGGCCTCCTCTACGGCTGCGATGTGCAGCCCTGGCTGGGTGGGCGTGCCCACGACCAAGCCGGCCTCTTTGACCTCGCCGTCGGCCACCCGCAGTCGGCCTGCGATCACCACATCACCCGAGCCACCTTGAATGCGACGAAACACCGTCTGGTCCCCGTCTTGGTGGGGAGGAAGGTGCACGGCCACCACGACCTCGCCCTTGGCGGCATCCTTGCGCAGGCAGTCCTGGACACGATCCCGACGCTGGGGGGTCTCTTGTCCCCGGTACTCGATGCGCGCCCCCAGAACCATCAGGGCGGGCAGGACCTCGAAGCGCCGGCCGGAGGCAATGCCACCGATGGAGACCCGGGCCCGAACCTGAGGCGGCCCATGAGAGCAAGCCTCGGACAAGCAGGGGTGGTGCTTGCGGACCAGGACATCGTCCGTGAGCTCGTGAAGGGTAGTCATCGCGCCAAGCCAGGTGCCAAACCGGCCCACCTGAATGCCCGTCAGGTCTGGGATTCCGCCCAGGTCAATGACGTCGTGTGGCGGCTCCTCCAGCTTGTGCAGGATCTTCATGATGCCCGCCCCACCGGCCAGCAACATGGCGTCCGGCAGGTCATGCCGGGTCTTGAGCAGCTCCTTGAGGGACTTGGGCCGGTGCAGAAAGGTCACTCCATGACCTCAAGCATGGCCTGAACGATGGCCTCGTAGCCGGTGCAGCGGCACAGGTTTCCGCTCAGCAGCTCACGCAGCTCTTCGGGCCCAGGGCGCGGCTGACGCTGCCGAAGGGCCAGGCCGATCATCAACATGCCAGGTGTGCAAAAGCCACAGCCAGTGGCCCCAGCCTTGGCCAGAGCTTCCTGCAGTGGAGCCAAGCGCTCCGCATCGGCGGTCAGTCCTTCGACCGTGCGCACCTCAGCGTCGTCCACTTGGCAGACGGGCACCTGACAGGCGTAGACCGGCACGTCGTTGACGAGCACCGTGCAAGCGCCGCAGTTGTCCCCCGTGCAGCCCTGATGGGCACCGATCAGGGCCAAACGGTCCCGAAGCACTTCGATGAGTGGGGTGAGCGGCTCGACGTCCAAGACCTCGATCTTGGAGTTGACGCGGAAGCTGAGCTTCATTGTGCAGCCCTCATGGCAGCGCCTTCAGCACCTGCTCAGGATGCATGGGCACAGCCCGCATCACCGCGCCGGTGGCTTGTTCAATGGCTTGGGCGATGGCACCCAGGACCGCTCCGCCCACGCCGTCCTCGGGCTCAGCTGGCCCCAGAGTGTCGGGGGCCAGGATGAATTCGGTGACCAGCTCAGGCATGGCGCCTGCCTTGGGAATGCCGCCCATTCCGCTGACGCGCCAAGCGCCCTGGGGGCCAACCTCCAGCTTCTCGGACAGGGCCGAGCCGATGGCGCGACCGACGGCTCCCTCCAGCTCGATCTGCGACATGCGCGCATGCACTGGACGCCGACCTGCCGAGGTCGTGACGATGCGGCGCAGGGTGACCTCGCCCGTGTCGGGATCCACCAGCAGGTCCACGATCGCCGCATGGAATGCCACCGAGAGTCCCTCGCGCGGCAAGATCGGCTCTTCCACCCGAATGCGCTTGGTCGAGGTGCGCTTCTTCAGGAGTCGGGCGAAGTCTGAGCTCCGGCTGCCGACCTCCTGGGCGACGATCTTGACCAAGCGCTGCACCACCCGACCCAGTGCGAGCTGGATCTCCGGCGGCGAGGCCATCGACGGCTGAATGCGCGAGGTGTCCATCGGACGCACGACGACGCTGGAGATGGGCACCTTGAGGGCGCGGCTGACCAACACGGCGAAGCGGGTCGGGTGTCCCTCGCCGGCGTCGACGTAGGGAACCAGCAAGCGGATCTTCTCGCCGCGCAGCTCCACCGAGACGGCTCCGCCCCCTTGGGGCTGCAGACAACAGAGGGACAATCCGACGCCTTGCCCGGGCAGGGACTTGGCTGGCCCTGGACGGCGAACGGCCACCAAGGGCGCCTTGGCCAGACGCTCGGCGGTCTCCACCACCTCCACGCCAACGGCCCAGCGCAGCACGTCACCGGTGTGAAGAGAGTCGCCGCCACGCAGCACGTTCACCTTGCGGACCGCGACCGGGTTCAGAGTGCGGGAGTTCGCGATCTGGTCCATCTGCCGCTCGATGCAAAAGTGCATGGCGGCGATGTCGAACTCGGCCAGCGCGGCGTTTGGCGGGCGGTTCGTGGCCACGACCACCCCGTGCACGTACACCGAGTCGCAGTGGTAGGGCCCCAGAGCGTGGAGAATCGCTGTCTCCAAGGCCTGAGCCGAGGACGTGGCATAGGCGCCGCCGTCCAGGAGCAAGCGTGCCTCCACCCGGTGCAGGCGGCCCACTTCATCCACCTGGGTGCGCAAGGTGACCTGGAGCGGGTGGCGCTTGGCGGTGTAGCGAAGCTGCTCGGTGCGGGAGAGCTGCAGTTTGACGGGCTTGCCAATCCGGATGGCACACAGAGCCGCGTGGGCTGCCAGCTGAACGGGCACTTCGGCGCGACAGGAGCGCCCGCCACCGATGACGGACTGGATCACCGTCACGGTGCTCAGCTTCAGGGCCTCGCGCAGAGTCTGCTGCACCCACTCGGGGCGGGACATGGTTCCGAAGAGCGTCAGGCTGCCATCTTTTTCGGGCTTGGCGATGACCCCATGGGTCTCCAGGGGCACAGGGTCTTGGGCCCCGACCTGCCACTCACACTCGATCCAACGGCCAGAGCCCCGGGGGCCTCCACGTTCGATGGTGGTGCGGGCGAAGACGTTGTCCTGGCCGAAGATCTGGACGCTGTTGTCCTCGGACTTACGGGGATCCAGCAAGGGCTCCAAGGGCTCGTAGCGCACCTCAATGCGTTTCAGAGCGGCCCGAGCTGCGCGGAGGGTTGGGGCGCAGAGCACGACCACAGCCTCACCTTCGTGGCGAACCCCCTTGGATGCCAACAGGGGCCAGTCTCGACTCTCGCCAATGCAGACCGCGTTCTCCCCGGGAATGTCCGCGGCCGTGACCACAGTGATGCCCTCCCAATCCGCTTCCATATCCAAGGAGACGCCTAAGATCTTCGCCCGGGCGTATGGCGAACGCAGGACCACGGCGTGCTGCAGACCGTCCACGGCGACATCGTCCACATAGGCAGCTTTGCCCAGGACCTTGTCGCGCGCGTCGATAGGCGGGGTCACGCCACGTTCAGCTTGCACGGTGCTCATCTTCCTCGCGCGCAAGACTACCCCAGCTGTGCTCATCCCGTGGCTCACCGGTCTGGACAGGCCATGGAGGCCCTATGTCCCAGACGATGGACAAACTCGCTGAATTGGCCGGAAACCTGTGGTGGTCCTGGGATACCCAAGCCACGGCGCTCTTTGCGGGCTTAGCCCCCAGTCGCTGGCCACAAGTGCTGCACAACCCAGTGGCCCTGCTCGCTGAGTTGACCCCGATGGAGCGCGAACACATCCAGAGCGATCCGCTCACCGGAGAGATCGTCGACGCCGTCTACGAGCGCTTCCTGGCTTGGATGAAGCAGGAGGACACCTGGGCCGCGGGGCGCGGCCTGCCCCGAGTGCTCTACCTCTCCATGGAGTTCGGCCTGCACGAGTCCATGCGCATCTACTCCGGTGGACTGGGCGTGCTCGCCGGCGACCATGTGCGCTCCGCCTCGGACTTGGGATTGGACTTCCGCGGCGTTGGACTGCTCTACAGCAGCGGCTACTTCCGCCAGGTTCTGGACGATGGCAAGCAGCTGGCGGCCTACCCCAACGTGGACCGCTCTCGCCTGCCCATCACGCCGGTCTTGGACGCAGCTGGCGCCCCCATTCGCATCTCCATTCCCGACGGCGAGCGGGAGTACCAGGCCAGCGCTTGGCGCCTGCAAGTGGGCCGCGTGCACCTGTACCTGCTCGATGCGAACCTGCCGGAGAATCCCCCTGAGCTGCGCGAGGTCACCCGATCGCTCTACGGCGGTGACACCCGCATGCGCCTTCGCCAAGAGATCCTGCTGGGCATCGGCGGCGTTCGCCTGCTCCAAGCTCTGGGCGAGTCCGTCGACGTGGTGCACCTCAACGAAGGCCACTGTGCCTTCGCCCCCATGGAGATGCTGCGTCAGGCCCAAGCGCTCGACCCCTCGGCGACCCACGCCCAGATCCGCGAGCGGGTGGTCTTCACCACCCACACCCCCGTGCCCGCTGGCCACGACCGCTTCGGCTGGGACATGGTGGACGCACACTTGGGCGCCTGGCGCAGCCAAGCGGGCTGGTCTCCCGGCGCGCTGATGGACTTGGGTCGGGTAGACCCAAGCGATCTGGATGAGCCCTTGTGCATGACCGTCTTGGCCCTTCGCATGGCCCGGGCCAGCAACGGCGTGAGCGCGCTGCACGGCCAGGTCTCCCGGGAGATGTGGGCCAAGGTGGACACCCCCAAGCCCATCGGCCACATCACCAACGGCGTGCACCCCACCTACTGGATGGCCCCCGCCATGCAGGAGATGCTGGACACCCACTTGCCCAAGTGGCGCGCCCACTGGCAAGACCGCGCCTTCTGGACCGAAGGGCTGGCGACCCTGGACGACGGCGCCCTCTGGCAGACGCGTCAGACCCTCAAAGAGCAGCTGCTCACCCAGGTGCACGCCCACACCGGCCAGCGCTTGGACCCCAAGGCGTTGTTGATCGGCTTTGCCCGACGCTTTGCCCCCTACAAGCGCGCAGACCTGGTCTTCTCCGACGCCCAGCGCCTACAGAAGATCCTGGAGGGCGGCGCGAGCCTGGTCTTCGCTGGCAAGGCCCACCCTCGAGACACCCTGGGTCAGGAGCTCCTGGCCCGCGTGGTGCGCTGGTCCAGAGACCCCCGCTTCAAGGGCCAAGTGGCCTTTCTGCCGGGCTACGAGATGCAGCACGGACGCTGGATGACCTCGGGCTCGGACCTGTGGCTGAACAACCCCCGTCGCCCACGCGAGGCCAGCGGCACAAGCGGCCAGAAGGTGGTGCTCAACGGTGGCTTGAACTGCTCCATCCTGGACGGCTGGTGGCCCGAGGCCTTTGACGGCGACAACGGCTTTGCCATTGGAGACACCCGCGACTGGGCCGACACCCAGGCTCAGGATGTGCACGACGCCGAGGCCCTGTACACCCTGCTCGAGAAGGAGATCCTGCCCTCCTTCCAGGACAGCAGCGACTGGCTGCGCCGGGTCAAGCACTCCATGGCGACGGGCGTGCCGGTGTTCAACACCCACCGCATGGTCGCCGAGTACGCCGAGACCATGTACCGGAGTTAGCCCTCTGGAATGAGCCTGCTCGTCCTGATTCGCCCGCGCAGTGGCGCCCCCCCACCCCCGGAGTCCTGGCCGGTGGGGCGGGCCGCTCTGGCCTTGCTGGCGGAGGGCGTGCCGGTGAGCTTCGGGGGGTTGATGCCCAGACCCGGGGGATGGGTGCCCTGTGAGAGCGCCCCCTTGGTGGCCTACGACCGCTTCCCTTCGTGGACCTTCCCCCAGGAGTACGCCGCGCTGACCCGGGACCTTGGGGTGCCCATCAGCAACCCTGCGAGTATCCAAGCTCTCTGCCGGGACAAGCTAGCCACCCAAGCGGCACTGGAGTCCGCCGGCGTGCCCATGCCGCAGGTCAGCGCCAAGCCAAGCCAAGACCTGCTCAAGAAGTGGGGAGGTGGATTCCTCAAACCTCAGTTTGGCGGCCTGGGACGCGGGGTGGTTTACCTGCGCCCTGGAGACCCCATCCCGAGCCATCTGCCCGGGGCAACCGGCGTGCTGGAACCGGCCATCCTCCAGGCCCCCGTGCTGCCCAGCCAGGGTCCATTCACGTCCCTGCGTGCCTTAGTTCAGAGAGACCCGTTTCAGCGGGTCCCAGAGGGCTGGATCTGCGCCCCCATCGTGGCCCGCGTCAGCCAGGACCCCGTCTCCAACGTCGACCGCGGCGCCCAGGCTCTGCCCGCCCAAGACCTGCTCTCCCCTGGCCAACTCCAGCAGGTGAAGGAGGTCGCCATCGGCGCAGTCCAAGCTCTGGCCGATCCCTGGACCTGCGAGCTCGGCGTAGACCTACTCATCGATCCGGCAAGCGAGGCCACCGTGGTCATCGAGGTCAACGGGGTCCCCAAGGGCCGCGGCGCGGTCCTGGCCCAGAGAGACCCGGAGCGTTTTGGCGCCAGCTATCAGGCGGCCTTGGAGCGCCCCCTAAAGTGGTTGTGGAGCCGGGCCTGTCCCAGGCCCGCTCTCCAAACCCCCTAAGTGGTTGTGGAGCCGGGCCTACAACAAGGCGCCCTTCACTCCGTAGACCACGCCAGGTCCACCGCGATGGGGTCATGGTCGCTCAAGGGGACATCGTCGGCATCGAACCAGGGCTCCACACGCCAGTTGCTGGCGGTCAGCTCCACGTCCCCGGGACGCAGCAGAATTCGGTCGATTCGACCCGGCTCCGGACAACCCAAGATGTCGCAGACGTCCTCAAATCCGGCGTCCCAGAACACCTCCAGGGGCTCCAAGTCTTCGGGGTCATCCCCGTGCAGGTTGGTGTCCCCAATGATGACCACGGCGCGGTCGCCGGCGTTGGCCAGGGCGTACTCGGTGATCGCCACAGCGTGACTCAAGCGGGCTGCGTTGTCCTCGTCGCCGCCACCCGCCTCCATGTGGGTGTTGAGCACATCGATCTCTCCCTCACCGAGGGAGAGGCGAATCCACTGGAAGCCCTTGCTGGCCAAGCAGTCCCCTGAACCCGTCGTCGCTCCGCCATAGCATTCGGTGTAGAGCACCCCTTGGGCCTCCAAGATCTCCAGCTTTGAGAGCACCCCCAAGCCTGAGCCGTAGGCCCGCGTGGTGTCGACCTTGGCCGAGAAGCGCTCCTGAAATTCGTGGGGCGCATCCGCCACCAGGGTCTCGTGGTTGGCGTCGTCGAAGTCCTCCTGCAGACCGATCAGGTCGTGCTCGACCAGCAAGGGCGCGATCTGCACCATGCGCCCGGGGGTGTCGTCCCCGGTGATGGCGCTGGGCAAGCCGTGCACGTTGTAGGAGAGGGCCGAGAAGCTGCCGTTGGTGGGCAGAGGCTCGGTGCACGCAAAAAGAGGCAGGGTCAGGAGCAACATGCCCTGACCCTACCTCCATTCTCCCCCAGGGGGAAAGCCCTGCGCTGCTAGTCGAGGCTGTAGGTCGTGATGTTGGGCAACATCCAATCCACCTTGCCGGCCACGCCGTCCAAGTAGGTCTTCTGGACCTGCTTGCAGATGGCGCCCGGGCTGCCGTTGCCCACCATGCGGTGATCGATCTCGCGGATGGGCGTGACCTCGGCGGCGGTGCCCGTCATGAAGACCTCGTCGGCCACGTACAGAGCGTCGCGTCCGAAGGTGGTCTCGATGACCTCGTGGCCATGCTTGCGCATGATCTGAATCGCCGTCTCTCGGGTGATGCCACCCAAGATGTTGGTGATGGGCGGGGTCTTGATCTTGCCGTAGCGAATGGCAAAGAGGTTCTCACCGGTGCCCTCGGCCACGTAGCCGTTGTGGTCCAGCATGATGGCCTCTTCGTAGCCATGGTCGATGGCCTCGTAGCGGGCCAGGATGCTGTTGACGTAGTGGCCGATGACCTTGGCGCGCTGCAGGTTGGAGTTCACCGCGTGACGGGTGAAGCTGCTGGTGCCAGCACGGATGCCGTTCTTCATGCCCTCTTCGCCCAGGTAGGCGCCCCAGGGCCACACGGCGACAGCCACATGAACCTGGTTTCCGCGGGCACCCAGGCCCATCTGTCCATGGCCCAAGAAGACCAGTGGGCGGATGTAGCCAGCGGTGAGCTTGTTGGCCTTGAGGGTCTGCAAGCAGGCCTCGCGGACTTGCTCGAAGGTGTAGGGCATTGGAATCCGGCACATCTTGGCCGAATCGAAGAGCCGGTGGATGTGCTCATCCAGCTTGAAGATGCCGCCACTTCCGTCGGGCTGCTCATAGGCACGAATGCCCTCGAACACGCCCAGACCGTAGTGCAGGGTGTGGGAGAGCACGTGCACGTTGGCTTGGTCGTAAGGGACCATCTTGCCGTCCATCCAGACGACTTCGGAGCGAATGGACATCAGTTGTCCTCCACAACGTTGCCGTCTACATCCAGCACAATCACGGTGTAGCCAAGCTCAGCAATCGGAGCCTTGATCGAGGCCAGGTCGCCAACGACCGTGACGACCAGGGGCTGACTTGCGACCTGCTCCACAAAGGTGGACTGGGCCTTCTCGGGGGTCACGCCCTGCACGCTTGGGATGTACAGCTCTTCCCAGTTGTCGGGCAATCCGTAGCGCCAGACAGTGGAGCGGCTGCCCACCAAGTAGTCCACGGTCTCAAAGGAGCCGGGGTAGCCCAAGACGCGGTTGGACTTGGCGTACTCGATCTCCTCGACAGTCATTGGGCGCTCGCCCTGTACATCGGCCAGCTCAGCGAAGAGCTCGGCCATGGCGGGGGCGGTCACCTCGGACTGAACCGAAGAGGAGGCCACCCAGAGAGCGCCTGCCTGGTTGTTGTAGATGCTGCTGCGGGCGCCGTAGGTGTAGCCCTTGTCCTCGCGCAGGTTCATGTTCAGGCGGGCCATGAACATGCCACCCCAAGCGGAGTTGCCGACCATCAGGTCCCAGTACTCAGGCTGGTCCCGGGCCGGCACGAAGCGCACGGCCTTGACCATGGACTGGGCCGCGCCGGGCTTGTCCACCAAGTACACGATGGTCTCGGTGGGCTGGATGGTCTCGATCTCGGGCATCTCGATGGCGTTGCCAGGCGCGACGCTGCCCAAGCGTTCTTCCAGCAGAGGCTGAATCTCCGCCAGGGTGATGTCGCCGCCGACCAGCAGGGTGCCGTTGGAGGGCACCAAGTGGGTCTGGTACCAGGCCTTCATGTCCTTGGTGTCGATGGCCTTGAGGCTCGCCGCGGTGGTGGTGCGGCCCTCGTAGGCGTCTCCATAGATCAGGCGGTCGGTGACGATCCACGCGATGGAGTCGGGGTCCTTGCGGGCCGCCTCCAGGTCCAGCAGGTTCTGGTTCTGAATGCGCTCCCACTCGCCCTTGGGGAAAGTAGGCTCGAGCAGCACGTCGGCCCAGATGTCCAGCGTGGGCTCCAGGTTCTTCTTGAGGCTGTCGGCACGCACGGTGGCCATGTCGGAGTTTGCGTAGCTGTTCACGGAGCTGGCCAGGGCCTTCAGATCGGCGGAGATCTGCTTGCCGTCACGGTCACCAGCGCCCTCGTTGAGCATGTCCATGCTCACACCGGCCAGGCCTTCGTGCTTGGCAGGGTCCGTCCAAGAGCCGGTGTTAAACACCGCGCGCACCTGCACAACCGGCAGCTCATGGTTCTCGACCACGACCACCTTCATGCCGTTGGACAAGGTCCCGGTCTCGATGGCGGGCAAGGTGAAGTTGCCGCCCTCCAGAGGGCCTGGCTTGGAGCGGTCCACGGTGGGGACAGCAGGGGTCATGTCTACGGCAGGCTCAACCTGCTTTGGGCAAGCGAGCATCAAGCTGAGGAAAATCATTGTGCTGCCTCTGCTGGGGGCGAGATGTGAAGGACCACGCGACCGGGGGACCCAAAGGTGTCCTTGGAGGCCTGAAGCACGCTCTCCGGGGTGCAGTCCAGGTAGCGCTGCAGGTCAGACTGCAGGTAGTCGGGCTCACCGGCCATGAAGTTGTAGGAGTTCAAGCGGTCTGCCTTGGCGGACACGGTGCTCAACCCGTAGATGAAGGCGGCCTCGTACTGGACCTTGCCCACGCTGACCTCGGTCTCGGTGGGGCCCTCTTCCATGAACTCTGCGAGCAGAGCGTCGGTGGCGGCCACGAGCTCATCGGTGGTGTGACCCTCCGCTGGAACGGCCTGGATGACGTACATGCCGTCCAGGTAGCGAGAGACCTGGTAGGCGGAGATGCTCTTGGCGATCTGGTCTTCGATGACCAGCTTGCCGTAGAGGCGGGAGTCCTTGCCGTCGGTGAGCAGGCTGGAGAGAAGGTCCAGGTCTGCATCGCCGCTCTCGTAGATGGCGGGGCTGGGCCACGCCATCCACACCTGAGAGTAAGGCACGCCCTGCTCTTCTTGGCGAATCACCACCTCTTCGGTCATCTCGAAGTTGTGGGTGTCGGGCACCACGCGCTCGGGCAGGGGCTCTGCGCTGGCTGGGATGGTGCCGAAGTACTGCTCAATGAGCGCCTTGGCGGTGGCGGGATCAAAGTCCCCGGCCACGACCAGAACGGCGTTGTTGGGCACGTACCACTGGTCGTAGAAGCTCTGAACGTCGTCCAGGGTGGCCGCGTCCAGGTCCTCATGGGAGCCGATGGTGGTGTGGTGGTAGGGGTGGCCAACCGGGAAGAGGTTGGCTTGCAGGGTCACCCAGCTGGTGCCGAAAGGACGGTTCTCGTAGCGCTGACGACGCTCGTTGCGAACCACTTCCTTCTGGTTGTCCAGGCGCTCTTGGTCAATGACCAAGAAGCCCATGCGGTCCGCCTCGCCCCAGAGAGCCAGGGGCAGGTACGCGCTGGGCACACCCTCGAAGTAGTTGGTGCGGTCACCGTTGGTGGTGCCGTTGACCCGCGCGCCCACTTCCTGCAGGTTGCCGAAGTAGTCTTGGTCGTTGTTCTCGGAGCCCTGGAACATCAGGTGCTCAAAGAGGTGGGCAAAGCCCGTGCGGCCTTCGACCTCGTCCTTGGAACCGACGTGGTACCAAACGTTGACCTGGACCACGGGGACGCTGTGGTCCTCGGAGAAGATGACCTTCAGGCCATTGTCCAGGGTGTAGGTCTCATAGGGAATACTCAGGTCTTGGGCCTGAGCAGCGGGCGTAGCCAGCATCATCGCCAGTGCGAGCATCGGGAAGCTCCGGGAGTAGGACACAGCACGGTTGTGGCACTGCGTCGGTTGCCCGAGGGCTGTAACCGAGGGATCCCAGGCGCGGGTCAGGTGGGCTCAAGCTCCGCGATCAGGTGCTCCAGCAAGCCCTCCGGTGGCGGCACGCTCCCGTTCAAGGTGAACAGAAAACTGAGCTGCTCCGCCGGCGAGGCCACGTTGGGTTTGATCGACGGCCCGCTGGCAAAGGTCGTGCCCCCCAAGCTCAGCAGGGCCCCGAGCTGCGCGGCAAAAAAGCCGAACTCCCGCACCCCTTCCGGCTCGGTCCACCGAGGGTAGCCGTCCAGCTCCGGCGGGTTGATGCGCTCGATCATACGCACCTCCTTGGGCTCCAGCTTGACCGAGGGCTCCCGCCACGGAGTGAGTGGATTTTCCGCTGTGGTCAGCCAAGGCAGCCGTGGGTCCGCCGAGTAGTCCCCCTTCTCATGCTCCAGTAAGTTGGGATGCCAGTCCTCGCCGATGTGCTCCAGCACCCGTCGGAGCTGGGTCTCAGGGTCTTGAAGCAGCTCCTCCAGCTTGAGGCGCAGCACACCGGGGGTCTCACGAATCTTCTCTCGGGCCTTCTTGACCATGAAGCTGTCTCCCAACACCGTTCCAGTTCCCCAGCACATGCGACGCAGGCTGGCCACGGTGGTGACTGGGTGCCTGCTCATTGCGATGAACTTGGCGTTGGGGAAGCAGGCCAGGATCTTGTCCATCGTCATGGCGTGCAGCGGGGTCTTGTCCCCCCAGCGGGTGGCTGAAAAGCGGGCCGATCTGGCCTCTAAGACGGCACGAATGTAGTGCTCGCTGGGGGCGTCAGGATCTACCTGAACCGGCTCCGCCTTGAACAGGCTGCCGCTCGCCGTGTTCTTCCAGGCCTTCTCGAAGGCCCCCGCCTTCAATCCAGGCCAGCGACCACGCCACATGAAGAGCGCGGACTCCTGACCCAAGTGGATGTTGGGGTGTGCGTTCAGGATGGCCCGGAGCAAGCTTGTGCCCGAGCGTCCGCTGCCGACGATGAAGATGGGGTCAGTCACAGCGGCGACCTAACGGCCCGAGCAGTCCAGCACGATGGGGGCCTGGAATTGCTCGGCCTGCATCTCCTGGGGTGTGCAGCCGGTGGCCGCCACGCGGATCCAAGCACTCTGGCAGCCGCCAAGGGTGCTCTTTTGGCTGGCAACCTCCAGGTTGAAGCTACCATCTGACTCAGTAACCCCGATCACCCGAAAGCTGCTGCAGTCGTCCCACTCGCACTCGGAGATCTCCGCCCCGTCGATGCCGTCTCCGGCTTGATCCTGGACCTCACCGCTGGCCGGGGCGCTGATGCACTCTCCCAAGAGGAGTCCGCAGCCTGGCAAGATCAGGAGCAAGCTCAGTATCTGGGGGATTCTCATACGCTCCTCTCTTGCTGACTGAAGCTTGGAGTCTAAATTTCCGTTGAAGAGACCGCCACCTCAGGAAAGACTCCCTCCCATGTTCTGTCCCCTCCTAGTCATCCCCGTGCTGGCCCAACAAGCCCCCACCGTCGAAGGGGTTTGGGTAGAGGACAAGGCGCTCTCTGAGAACCCAGATGCGCTCCTGGAGGCTCAGGGTCTTCCGTGGGCCATTCGCAAGCTGATCGCATCGGGCACCGCAACCGAGGTCATCGTGGCCAACCCCGAGCAGGTGGAGATCACCACCAAGTTGGCGGGCGCGACACGTGTTCACGGCGGCATTCCGGACGGTCAGCCAAGAGACGCAGACGATGCGGTGGACACCTGGAGCTGGTCCGGAGACGCCCTGGTGCAGACCCAGATCAAGACCCAGGATGGCAAAAGCCAAGAGCTGGTCGTGACCCGCAGAGTGGTGGGGAGTGACCGCATGCTCGTACACTACGCGCTCACGGTGGACGGTGAGCCGGCCCACTCCTTTCGACAGGTGTTTCAGCGCGAGGGCTAAGTGGCGGCGTTCAAAGAAGAGATCAACGCTCAGGTGGTGGCCGCCTGGGGACAGCGTCTCGATGCGGGCCCAAGCTGGGTGCAGGAGACCGTCTTTCCCTTGGCCGGCCTGGAGCTCAAAGCCCGGGTGCAACACTTGGCCCAGGCCATCTGGCGAGTGCTTGGCCCAGATCTACTCCCAGCCCTTAAAAGGCTCGAGACCGCAGCTCTGAGCGAGCCCCCCCTCAAGGCCTTCGCAGCCTGGCCAGCCTTCACGATGGTGGCCGAGAACGGCCTGGAGCACCCTGCACAGAGCCTGAAATGCTTGGGCGTGCTCACCCACCTCTTCTCCGCTGAGTTCGCGGTGCGGCCCTTCATCGATGCCCACCCCAAGCTGGCGATGGAGCAGATGCTGGCCTGGACCACCCACACGGACGAACACCGGCGACGCTTGGCCAGCGAAGGCTGCCGAACGCGCCTGCCCTGGGGTGGCAACCTGCGGGCCTTGATCGCGGACCCCAGCCCCATCCTGCCCATCCTGGAAGCGCTCAAGGACGATGAGGCGGAGTACGTGCGACGCAGCGTGGCCAACAACCTGAACGACTTGGCCAAGGACCACCCGGACCTGACCATGGAGATCTGTGAGCGTTGGACGAAGGGCGCCTCCAAGGACCGCCTACGGCTCATCAAACACGGCCTACGCACCCTCATCAAGGCCGGCAATCCCAGGGCCCTGGCCATCATCGGCGTGGGAGAACCTGAGCTGGGCGAGCTGCTGTTCACGGCCTCCTCAGCGGTGAAGCTGGGAGAGCATCTGGAGCTCTCTCTGCAGGCCGAACTTCCAAAGAAACAGAAGTTGGTCGTGGACTTTGCGCTGCACTTGCTGCACAAGAACGGGGAGCATGGCCGCAAGGTGTTCAAGTGGCGCACCCTCACAGCGCCGGCCGGTCCGCTGGAGCTGAGCAAGCGGCATCCGATCAAGGCGGTGACCGTGCGCAGCTACTACCCAGGGGTGCAGAGCGTCGAGCTGCTCATCAATGGGCGAAGCGTCCAGACGGTGGACTTTGAGCTGACGCTCTAGTCGGCCTAGTTCATGTCCAGCGCGTGCTCCATGAGCTGCTCAATGCTCGCGTAGCGCAGGGCCGCCATGTGGGTGCTGGCCAGGACCAACTTGGGTGCACTCCCAGCATCTCTGGCCTCGCCCCAGCGGGACGCACAGAGGCACCACTTGTCTCCGGGCTTGAGCCCCGGGAAGCCCATCTCGGGCCGAGGCGTACTCAAGTCATTCCCTCGCGCCTTGGAGAAGGCCAGGAACTCGGCGCTCATCTCCGCACACACCGTGTGGGAGCCCCGGTCGTTCTGGTCGGTGTTGCAGCAGCCGTCCCGGAACCAGCCGGTCATGGGGTCAATGGAGCAGGGCTGCAGAGGCTGGCCCAAGACGTTCTTGGCGGGAGGCTTTTTCATCGTGGACCTTAGGATTTGGGTGGCGGCTGCTTGCGCTCAAAGACCCAGCTATCCCCGTCGGAGAGCTTGGCGCTGAAGCGGTAGCCCATCACGCGGCTCGTCTTGATCTGCTCGGGGTCCTGCACCTGTTGCTGCACAAACCACCGGGCCATCGCCCCCCGGGCGCGCTTGGCGTAGAAGCTGATGACGCGGCTCTTGCCTTCCTTCTTGTCCCGGAACACCGGCGTGACAATGCGGGCGCCCAGGGCCTTCTTGTCCACGGCCTTGAAGTACTCGTTGCTGGCCAGGTTGAGCACCACGCCATCGCCCAAGTCTTCGGCCAGGGACGGCGCGACCGTGCCCTTCCAGAAGTGGTACAGGTTCTTGCCCCGGGGATTCTCCAGTCGGGTCCCCATCTCTAGGCGATAGGGCTGCATCAAATCCAAGGGCCGCAGCACGCCATAGAGACCGCTGAGGATGCGCACGTGGTCCTGTGCCCAGTCCAGCTCCTTCTCGGAGAGGGTCTCGGCCTCCAGCCCTTTGTACACGTCCCCGTCAAAGGCGAAGATGGCCGGATGGGCGTTCTGGAGGGTGAAAGGAAAGCCCAGCTTGGCGAAGCGTTCCCGGTTCAAGTCTCCCAGGTCCTCGGAGATGTGCATCAGCTCTTGCAGCGCTTGCGAGGACAGCGGACGGGCAACCTTGAGCAGCTCCTGGATGTCTTGCTGGAGCCTGGGCTGTGTGGCGCACGCGGTGGGTGGGGTTTCCAGGGTGCGCAGGGACTTTGCGGGTGAGAGAAGGGCGAGCATCAATTCCTCCGGTCCTCATCTATCCACTTGAGAGCAAAGCGTGCGCAGCTACTCCACCGGCACGCCCCACTTCTCAAAGACCTCCGCGGTGTCCTGACCCGCTGCCAGGTCAAAGCGACCCTTCACGTAGCCCCAGATCGAGGCCTCGGTCCCGTCGTAGGCAATGTCGCTGTTGCTCTGGCTGTTCATGCCCTGGAAGAAGTCGTCGTAGAAGCTGGCGCCGTACTCCGACTCAAAGTCCTTCAGGAAGCAGAGCTGCAAGAAGGGGTCTGCCGCAAGGGTCTCGTACTCGCCACCGGCCAGGTAGCTCTCCTTGCCATCACAGTAGGTCTCGTAGTTGGGCTGGTTCTCGGTGCGCTCCAGCTCTTCGAGCACCCGAATGGTGAAGAGATTCGGCCAGCTCTCCAGGTTGACGTACTGGTAGACCCACGTGCCGTTCACAAAGCTGAAGCAGTGCCCCAGCTCGTGGGCAAAGCCCCAGATGTCCGTGTTGGGTTCAGCGGCCCGCAGGATGCGCTGGTCCTCTCCGCCGTCAAAGAGCGCAGGCACGCCGCGAACGGGGTTGCTGGCCAGCATGTAGGCAAAGTCTTCGATGGAGGCATCGGGCACCCAACGGATGCGCTCACCCTCAAAGGGAGCGGCGCCACGCATGCTCTCTTCGATCTCGTAGATCCGGTCCATGGTGTCCATCGCAGCTTGCGCTGTGGCCATGTCCGCGACCACCTGATCCGCTGGCAGGGTCACCAGGTGGTGGGCGCTCTGGAGCTCCACCCAGCCGCTGCTGACCTGGTCAAAGGGGTAGTCGAGAAGACTGTCGATGGAGACGGTGGGCACCGTGTCCGCAGAGGCGCTGACCGTCACCTGGAGCGCGCCATCCGCCCGCAGGCGCTCCCCGTAGGCATCTCCCAGGTCGGTGGCGAAGATCATGCCCACGTACACAACATCATCGCTCTCTGCGGTGAAGCTTGCGCCAGCACCAACACAGCTCAACGCGTCCTCAAAGCGCAGGCCACTGCGCACCGCCAGAGAGCCAAGGGCGCAGCCGCGCTGCTCTCCAAGGGCTGCATCCCCCTCTGTGCTGAGCGCCTGGCCGTCCAGCTCCCAGGTGCCGGTCGCGGTGATCTCCAGGGTCTCCCCTTCTCGCAGAAACACACCGGTGTTCACCCAGTGCGCGTCGGCCGGGACATCGAAGCTGTGCTCACCGTAGGGACCGCTGGGCGTGACCGCCGCAGGGCCAATGCCCAAGGTGGGATCCGCAGCGCTATCGGCCGTGTCCGCACCCGTCTCTGGGTCGACGACGCCTTTGGTGCAGGCCAACAGGGGGGCAAGGACAAGAGCGCTGAGCAGGGCACGGGTCATGGACTCTCCAGGCCTCCAGTGTAGGGCGAGAACCCATCGCCGTCCCTGTCTCGGCATCTCAGCAGCAGTCCTGGCCTAAAAGAGCTGCCAAGCCTTGGAAGCCTGGATGCTCTCGGCCTGGTCCAGAAAGCGCGCGCCATCGGCATCCTTGAGCGCCACCACCCGCAAGAGCTGCACCTGGCTCGCGTCCTCTCCAGGCCGGGACATCACGTAGCGCAGGTCCTCCGGTCGGCTCTCCATGTTCGGAAAGTCCAAGAGCGCTGCCTTCTCCGGAGCGGGCAACAGGCCCACGTCAGGCCCGAGCTCCAAGCCAAGGTCCGGCGGAACCTCCTCCAGATCCACCAGATCCCCAGGCTGGTAGACCCCAGCGGGGACCTGCATTGCCAGCTGATAGAGCACCTCCACGAGCGCCGGGGACTCCTGCTCGGCGTAGGCGATGAACTCCGTGGGCGGGTGTCCGTCCCAGGCATTCGAGATGCTCACCCCAGCGCTCACATAGGTCCAATAGGGCCGGGTTGGGCTGGGCGAGAAGGAGAACACCAACACGTCTTCAAAGCCCGGATCTCGGCCGGCCACCGGGTACTCCCTCTGGTTCTCCTCGCCCATCTCATCGAAGAGGTGCACGATCCAGCGCGCCCGACCGACAAAGCGCATGGCATCGCGCGGGCTCTCCGGCTCTGGGGCTGCCCCGAAGAGCGACTTCAGGAAGTCGAACACTGGGCCAGCGCCTCAGCGAGACGGCGGCGGAACTCGACCACCCCGGCCTCGTGCTCAGGATGCAGAGTGCCTGGCCCAACCATGCTGGAGCGCATGCCGGCCTGAACCCGACGCACGATTTGTTGGTCTTCGGCTTCGGTCTGGGCCACGGCGCTCACCTCGTTTCGGCTGCCGATGTGGTCAAAGACCCAGGTGTGGTAGCGAACGAGCGTCTCATCGCCGGCCCGCGGCTCGATGCGGTTCATCGACAGACCCCAGGGGTAGACATTGATCATCGTGTTGGGCCAGAGCCAGACGTACAGGGCCCGGATGCGCTGCCCCTCCAAGGGGTGTCCTTTGGGCAAGTCCAGACACTGCTGCTCAGCGCTGGCGGCTCCGATCTGTAGGGTGCCGCACTCCAGAGTCTCGTATCGGTAGCTGGGCAAGGAGAGCTGCCGGCTCAAGTCCGGGTGTACGAAGGGCAGGTGCAGACCCTCCAGGTAGTTCTCTACGTACAGGGCCCAGTTTGCCGAGATGTGGTGGTCCTCTTCCCGCAACAAGACCTGCCCCGGGCGCTCCACCAGCTCCCCAATCCAAGGGTCCAGCTCAGCACGGATGTCCTCGAACGAGGTCACCGGGTCCAAGGAGGCAAAGCGCAGCGGCCCCCACTCCTCCACCTCGATCTCCGGGAGGTGGTCCGCCTCAGAAGGGAATCCCTCCAGCTCGTCAAAGCCCGGCGCGGCCTCGCAGCGACCGGCCAAGGAAAAGCGGCGTCCGTGGTAGGGGCAGCGCAGGCTTCGCTGCTGGCAAGGGGTCTCAATCAGCGTGGCCCCTCGGTGGGTGCACACGTTGGGCAGCAGGGCCCAGGGGGTACGCACCAGCGGCTCATCGAGCAGGCCCGGCAGCATCACGAAAGGACGCAGCTCCGGGCCCTCTTCGAGCAGGTGCGGGTCCAGCAGTTGCCAAGAGGCACGAAAGAGTGCGCGGGAGCGCGCGTGCATCTTTGGGTCTTGCAAGAGACGCGGGTCCAGGAGCGCCGGAGCCGAGGGAGTCTCGGCCATCAGTGGATGTTGGCCTGGGCGGTCCAAGCAGCCAGGTCCTTGAAGTAGGCGCTGGTCCAGCCATTGACGAACTGCTTGTACAAGCGTTTGGGGATCTGATCTTGGGTCACGATGAAGCGGCAGCCTTGGGGAGTGGACTGCAGTCGAATCTCCACGCGGCTGTCCGGCTCATTGGTCTCAAAGTCGTGGGTGCGCCAGGTCTGCACGATGAGCTCCGGGCGGCGCAGAGCCACAAAGACCCCGGTCACAGCGCCGGACCAGAGGGACACCATGCCGCCGATCTTGCCCTCGGCGACCGCGGGTGCTCCCGTGATGGCGGCCTGCTTGGCCGTGTCGGTGTAGGCGTCAAAGACGTGCTCTCGGGTGCAGAACAGGTCCACCTTGAGCTGCAGGCTGGTCATCTTGAATCCGGGCTGGGCCCTTTGTGGGCAGGGCGGGGTGCCTACATTGCACCACATGCAGACCCCAGAGACCCCAGCACAGCCCCAGCGGCGCCTCCGCCGCCCCACAGGACCGGTAGAAGCGAAGAGCACCCCGCTGACCGAGAAGCTCAAGAAATGGGGGCCTCTGGGCGCGGGACTGATCTTTGTCTTGGGCAAGCTGAAGTGGGCACTGGTGGCCGCCAAGTTCCTCAAGCTGCACACCCTGCTCTCCATGCTGCTCATGGTCGCGGTCTATGCCCAGCTCTGGGGTTGGAAGTTCGCGCTCGGCTTTGTGCTGCTCATCTTCGTTCACGAGATGGGCCACGCCCTGACCATGCGGGCCCTGGGAATCCCAGCCGGCGCGCCGGTCTTCATCCCCTTTATGGGCGCCGTCATCGCCATGAAGGGCCGTCCAAAGGACGCCTGGGTCGAAGCGCTCGTTGGCATTGGAGGGCCTGCCCTGGGAACCCTGGGGGCCATGGCTGTGCTCGCGGTCGCTGTGATCACCGGAGAGCCCTTCTGGTACGCCCTGGCGGCCACCGGATTCTTGATCAACCTCTTCAACATGCTGCCCATCAGCCCCATGGACGGCGGCCGCATCACCGGCGTGATCAGCCGCTGGATCTGGATCCCCGGCTACCTGCTGGGCATCGGCGTGTTCTTGCTCACCTGGAGCCCCATCCTGGGCCTGATTCTCCTGCTCGGCACCATGCAGGTCTGGCGGAGCTTCAAGACGCCGGAGGACTACTACAAGGTGGGCACCCCCAAGCGCGTCGCCATGGCCGGCGCCTACTTTGGACTGCTGGCCATCATGGCGGTGGGCATGGTGTTCTCCGAGGCGCCGATTGCGGACCTGTCGAACACCACCTCGGCTGGGCTGTTGCCGGCGGGTTTGTGGGCCTTGGGCAGTGGGGCCTGGGGGTGGTTGGAGAAGCGCTTCCGGGGCTTGGCCGACGAAGCGAGACCTAGCCTGCAGGTCTCGCCAACCCTCACGCCCGCGACAGCCACACCGCCAGCTCGTTGAAAGGGGGACAGCGAATTGGCACTGGCTCAAGCTACCCCCTGGCCTCAGGGTTGCGTCACTTCACAGAACAAAACGGAAAACTTAACCAGGTCGTTACTGCATTTTTGGTGTTTTCACCGAACTTGGAAGTCCACGAGCTTCACTCTGCCCCTGCTCGCCCAAAGGCAGTCACGTCAGAGGCGAGCCGGAGAACGGAATGAACGGATACCTTCTTGCGCTCATCATGTTTGGGACAGCGGAAGCCGAGGCTTCGACAGAAGCAACCTGCATGGCCATGTCGACATCAGGAGCCACGAGCCTCTAAGCCAAACTCTGCCTGGGAAACCCCGAACGGTTAAAGAGCGCCAGGGACAGATGGGACGATGCGATGACGGCATACATGGAAGCTCTTGCTTCAGCCAGCCCGGAAGAGCTCGCCAAGCTGAAGACGGAACTTGACGCAGCCACCGAGGAAGTTGATTCAGCACTCGCCCTTGGCCGTAAGTGTCAGCGGGTGACCAAGCTTCTGCCGAAGTCCCCATGAAAAAACGCAGCTTCCTGGTACTCGGAATGGCGGCCCTGCTGCTGGCAGCTTGGCTGCTTCGGGACGATGGCCGCTCTCCTCAGGAGGCTGCTACCCCCTCAGCCACACCCTCAGGCTCCGCCCAAGAGACACCTAGGGCTCGCCCTAGGCGCTCGCGTGAACTCACCCCCAACGACCGGTTCGCGGCAATCCTAAATGCCCCTAGCGAGGCCCCCGAACTCTTAGAGCTCTTCGACGGCTATCCCATCTGCGAGATCCCAGGCGTTCAAGCACAGACCAAGGGGCTCGTGCGCTCAGACGGACTTGAGCTCCCCTTCTTCATCGTCGCGCACGGTAAGGGCGCTTTGATGGACACAGGCAGTGGCTCGGGCACCCTCCTGCTCCAGGGATACGAAGCAACGCCAATCTCCTGGATACGCGAAGAAGAGCAGCTCTGGTGTAGCGAGGTCAACCTAGTACCGACCGGGGGCCCTTGGGCGGTCACGGCAAGGGTTGTGGACGCCTCAGGATCACCGATCATCGACGGCGAAGTCTACGGTTGCGGCCGACACGGTGACATCGTCAATGGCGAGCTGTACATGACCCTGCTCTCTGATGTTCGCTGCAAGTTAGACGTACGCGGTCCCAACAGCGCGAGGGTGGTGTTCGTGGACCCTATCGAGGCAGACATCGATCTAGGCACCATTGCGCTTCCAGAGGAAATGGGGACCCTGGGCCTGGACCTGAGCCATGCCCAGTTCCAGTGGGAACCCGGACTCCAACCGCAGGCCTTCTACATTCCGGAGCCGCCACGAGGCACCCCAGCGCAGCTCGCTGGACTCAAAGAAGGCGATTTCATCGTCGCAGTCGATGGCCTGCCGGTCGCAGGCCGACACCCGGCCGAACTCCTCATAGTGAACGTGGGAGAGACACGAACTCTGGAGCTCTCGGGCGGCCGACACTTGACCCTCACTGCAGTCCCGCTGCGCGAGATGCTAGAGCTTGCTGGCTTCTCCAAAGAAGAGGTCGCAGAGCGCCTGCCAGGGCGCTCTGGGGGCTACTACTGAGCTCCCACCATCAAGGCCCGCAGCTCCTCAAACACCCGCCGCGGCGGCGTCTTGTTCTTCTTCTTGGCAGGCGCCACAGCGTGGCCATCCTCCATGGAGACCCACTCCAGGCCCTCACTGGCGCAGAGAGCATCGCCCCACAAAGCACCCAAGGCAAATGCGGCGTCGTCGATGTTCTCGGCGGCGATTCGATCCTGAGCGATGGCCTGCAAGACCGCAGCGTGCAGCAGCTCAGGATCCGTTGGATCGGTGGGCATCAGCTCCCACTCGGTGAGCAGTGCAGCGCCCGACTCAATGAGCCAGTCCAGCTCCTCGCGTTCTTCTTCGTCCAGGGGACCGGTTTCGCTCATGCTGACCTCGTTTGCGTAAGGGGGCCTAGCCTGCCTCCGTTGTGGATGCGAGCCTGCAGGCGAGCGAGCCGGCCTCAAGAGAACGGGAACCCACAGAGAGCGCTAAGGTCAGCCCATCCATGAACAAAAAAACACTGCTCCGCGTTGCCTTGGGATTGAGCCTGGGATTGATCGCCGTTGAAGGCGCGGCCTGGGCCGTGGATGGGGGAGGCTTTCCGGTCTTCAACCGCTTCGTGCCCGACGAGGCCCTTGGGGTGCGCCTGGAAGCGGGCGCCAACACACGGCTGACCTTCCGCGGAAACACCACGGAGATCCAGGTCAACCAAGACGGCTACCGAGGGCAAGACTGGGGCCCCTCGGAAGAGGGCGAGGTGCTCATCGTGGGGGACTCCCAGATCTTCGGATTGGGGGTCAACGACGAGGAGACCCACAGCGCCATTCTGGCTGAGATCAGTGGCCGGAAAGTGCTCAACGGCGGGGTCATCACCTACGGACCCAGTGAGTACCGCGCAGTGGTCACCGAGCAGCTGGCCGCACGCGAGGGCATCAGCGAGGTCGTGGTGGTCTACAACTTCGCCAACGACCCTTTCGAGCTGGGCAACCCCAACACAGGCCGCCACAAGGTGGTCGATGGCTGGGCCCTGCGCAAGGAGCTGGCCCCGGAGTCCGTGGTTCAGTTCCCGGGTCGAAGCTGGCTGATGGGACAGAGCCATGCGGTCTACCACCTGCGCAAACTGCTTCACGCCGGAGACCAGGAGAGCGCCAACCTGCCCAGTGAAGGAGACTTCCAACAGATGGTCACCGCGCAGGTGCAGGGAGAGCAGCAAGCCAGCGCCGGCGAGAGCCAAGCCGCCACGCGCAGCAACCAGTACGCCAGCCAACACGCGCAGCTCTCCGGGAGCGAGGCCAGCTTGGCCCTGTTGCTCTGGGAGGTCGAGCACCCCGGCGTAGACCCGATTGAGGCGATTCAAGAGAAGCTGCCGCCCGAGAGTCCCTACCTGGACGTGCTCTTCCCCCAGAACGTTGAAGCTGCGCGGCCCGTCCCGGACATCGCCGCCCTGCTCCTAACCAGCGCACAGCGTCTGCAGGGTGCAGAGGAGAAGCTCGAGGCATGGGCCAAAGCGCATCCAGGGGCCAAGGCCAAGAAGATCAACCAGTTGCTGGAACAGCGCCGTGCTCTGCGCACCGAACTGGAGCTCTCCACGCCCCTGTACAGCGCAGGCTGGACCCCCTCCTCCCCCTTCTGGACCGAGCTGGTCGCCCTCCAGGCTCTGTGCGCCGAACACGGCGCGACCCTCACCGTCGTGGGCCTGCCACTGGACGTTCAGATCGATCCCGCCGAGTGGGACAAGTACGAGCAGCCGCGCCAAGACATGAGCGAGACCCTGGTGCTCATCGACGCCCTGATGGAGGACGCCGACCGACTGGGCCTGCGACGGCTGGACCTGAGCGATGCCCTGCTCGGCGCACAGCCTGGCGCGTTCTTGGACGGAGACCTGCACATGTCGGCCAAGGGCCATGCAGCCGCCGCCGAGGCCTTGGATCTTGCCCTGAAGACCCCCGCCCCCATCGCACGTCCGGCCCCCGGACTGCCCGAAGGCCACAGCCGCCCTCCCACTTGGGGCGAGGTCCGCCGCCTGCCTGAGAACTCCGTCTCGGGCTCCTCCCGCAACCTCTGCGTGACCCACCAGGTGCGCGAGTGGCTCTCGATTCGCTGCTTTGTGCCCCCCCCATCCAGTGGCGCCTCTCTAGGCGCGGCGCGCTTGCGAACCCAGAAGGCCTACACCAGCTACCTCTCGGCTGCTGAGGACACCTGGACGCCCCAGAGCCTCTCACTGCTCAAGGCGCCCTTGAACACCCTGGCCTTGGCCATTCCAGGCGAGCAGATCAGCCTGCTTCTCCCATTGAGCGCCGGCCGAGACGCCGACGTGGACTTTCACTGGAGCAACCGCACCGAACGCCTGGAAGTACGCTGGCAAGGCGAGACCCCCAGCTTTGCCTTCGTGGACAAACGGCCACGGAGCAAAGGCACCCTCTCGGGCCCCACCTCGAACGACGGCCGCGTCTACCGAGACAGGGTGGACGCCTTCGACGCCGGGCAGGCGGCCTGCGAGACCCAAGGCTGTGCTGGCGAAACAGGGACCTGTCCCACGGGCCAAATGCCCTCCGCCACCACCGGCATCTGCTTGGATCTGTGCGATGCCGAGCACCCCTGTGGACGCGGGGAGTGCCTTCCCTGGCAAGGGGCTCAGCTTTGCCAGTAATGGACCTCTGGACAGCGGCGGCCAGCCGCCTCTCCCTGCGCAGTCCGGCTCGGGTCGCTGCCCGCATGAGCGCATTCGCTCGGGCAGAGAGAGGCAGCCAGCTGGACATGCTGCTGGCGGCATCCCAGACCCAAGATCTCACCCTTGCAAGTCAGTTCTTGCGACACGCCCACGACGAGTCTCGCCACGCACGGGCCTTCGCCAATCGGGCTCGGGAGTTGGGAGAAGATGGCTGGATCCACGCGGACGGTGGCCGTCTGCTGAGGCAGCTTGGTCCTGCCAAATTCCTTGCATTCGTTCACCAAGGCGAGGCCAGAGCGATCCAGCGCTTCCTGGTGATTCAGGACACCCTGACGCAGAACGGAGACACCCGCAGCGCGGCCATCTTTGGCGCACTGCTCGACGACGAGACACGCCACGCCTCCTACACGCGCACCGCCCTAGACAGTGTGGCCGAGAACCCGGCTGCAGAGCTGAGAAAAGCACGGCGTTGGAGCCTCTGGCAGGGCTACCGGCGACTGACCGCCAGCACGGCCAAGGGACTGCACGACGCGGGCGCCTGGCTGCTGTATTTGAGCCTGTTTCCCCTCGCCTTCTGGCTGCGCTGGGTTCGCCCGGTGCGCAGCGGGTGGGTGGAGAGCGCGCCCGAGCGCGGGCCACAGTGATTGCCCTGGGCATGAGCGGCGGCTACCACGACGCGGCGGCGGCCCTGGTGGTCGACGGTGTGCTGGTCGGCGCACTTCAGGAGGAGCGCATCTCCAGGATCAAGCACGATCCCGGCTTGCCCATTGGGGCGGCGCTGGCCTTGCTGGCGCAAGAAGGACTGAGCCCGCAGGACGTGGCCTCCGTGTTCTTTCACGAGGACCCCTACGCCCACCTAGAGCGGGTGCTGCTCTGGTCCCTGCGCAGCTTCCCAAAGGGGCTGAAGGCCTTCCCCCAAGCGATGCGCAAGCAGCTGGGCAGCGATCTGTGGGTGCTCGACAGCATCGCCGAGGGCCTGGGCATCCCCCGCGGCCGCATCCACAAGGGGGAGCACCACCGCAGCCATGCCGCCAGCGCCTTCCTCTGCAGCCCCTTTGAGCAGGCCGCCATCCTGACAGTGGACGGGGTCGGTGAGCACCACAGCACGGGTCTGTGGCAGGGACAGGGAGCACAGATCTCCTGCCTGGGTCAGCTGGAGCTGCCCCACAGTCTGGGCCTGCTCTGGGCCGGGGTGACCGGCTGGATGGGCCTGGCGGTGAACCGTGGCGAGCACGAGGTCATGGGACTGGCCGCCCACGGACAGCCCCGCTTCTCGGACGTCTTCGAGCGCTGGCTCACCCAGTCCGAGGACGGCAGCTTTGAAGTCGACCCCGCTCCCCTGGCCTGGCTTTCCGACCCCGAGCGCGGCTTTGGTCCCGCGATGGAGGCTGCGCTGGGTCCGGCCCGGGCCTTCAACGCGCGCTGGTCCCTGCAGGACCCCGACTTTCAGCTGCGCGCAGACGTGGCCGCAAGCCTGCAGCAGCGCACCAACGAGGTGCTCTTGGGTCTGGCCACGGCGCTCCACGAGCGCACCGCTAGTCCGAATCTGTGCGTGGCCGGCGGGGTCGCCCTGAACTGTCGGGCCATCGCCCACATCCAAGCACACGGCCCCTTTGAGCAGGTCTTCGTGCAGCCCGCAGCGGGGGATGCCGGTGGCGCCCTGGGGGCCGTGCTCTCGGGGCTGGGCATCCGGGCACCCATGCACCACGCCGCCTGGGGTGTCTGTTGTGACGCCGGGCGAGCCCAGGACTTGGCCACAGAGCTGGGCATGAAGGTGGAGCGGGTGGAAGACCCGGTTCAGCGGGCGGCAGCGCACCTGGCCCAAGGGCAGGCCCTGGCTTGGGTCAAGGGACGCTGCGAGTGGGGTCCACGAGGTCTGGGAAACCGCGCCATCCTGGCCTCGGCTGCGGACGAAGCACTGGGGGTGCGACTCTCTACCCAGGTCAAGCCACGGGCACCCTTTCGGCCCTTTGCACCCATCGTCTCCAACACCTCCTTCTCTGAACACTTCGAAGGGCGGCCAGACTTGTGCACGCCCTTCATGACCACCCTTCGGCAGAGTCGCAATGACCTGAGTCCAGCCACGACCCATGTGGATGGAAGCGCCCGAGTTCAGTCCGTCGGGCCTAAAGACGCCCTGCATGAGGTGCTGGCCGCCTTTGAGAAGGAGAGCGGCCAGAGCGTGTTGCTGAACACCTCGCTCAACGGCCCGGGTGACCCCGCTGTGGCCCGGGAGACCGACGCCCTGGCCTGGCTGATGGCACACCCGGGTACCCCGATGCTGATAGATGACCTCTGGATTCAGACATGAGCCGTTTTCAGACCCTCTCCGAGCTGGTTCGCCACTTCCTACACCGGGAGCGCTGGGTGCTGTTGCCGCTGCTGGGTGTGCTGCTGCTGGGCGCCGTGATTCTGGGTGTGTCGACGGGTTTGAGTCAGGTGGCGCCGCTGGTGTATGCGCTGTTCTAAGCGTCAATCCTGGCCCATCAGTAGGCTCAGAACACGCGTCACTGACTGACGCCGCGCGTCGCCTCGCGACGACCCAAAGGCCCGTCCTACCCCATTTTATGGGGGTCTAACCTTGGCACGAAGCTTGCTTAGATGGTGGGTGGGACGCCCTCCAAGGGACTCACCACCGTCAACCGGAGAGAAGGGAATGAAGAGACAGTACGCAATTCCAGTCGCCATCGTTGCCTTGGCTGGCACGACCGCCTGCACAGACCCCCTTGTGGCAGATTGGGCACTCACCGGGGCCATCGTGGAGGGATCCGTCCAAGAGCTGGAGTACAGCGAGACCCGATTGGGAACCGTCTACGACACCTCCTTCGTTGGGACCTTGGAGATCACCGACGGTATGCAAGCCAAGCTGGAGATGGAAGTCACCTACGCCATGACCTACGCAAACGGCGACACCGAGGCAGTGGAGTACAGCTACGCCCATGAGGGTCAAGTCACCCCAGGAGCGGGCAAGGGTCTCTATGAGATCAACTTGGACGACCTAGGCCACTTTGATTGCACCCTATCGAATCGCAGTACCGAGCTGAACTGCGTCGACACCGACGCCGAGATTGAGCTGCAATTCGACAGCTGATGGCCAGGCTTGACTAGGAATAGCCAGGCGGGCTCTGCCAAGCCTCACACAGTCAAAGCACAGCTATCGGCCAACACAAGCACACTGAGGCAAGGCACACCCGTGCCCCTGGGGAGTAGAGGGAATGATTCTCGTTACCGGAACGAAGCGAAGTGGAACCTCGATGTGGATGCAGATCCTCATGGCGGCCGGCTTCACGAGCTTTGGCAGCGCCTTTCCAGCCAACTGGGGACAGTCCATCAAAGAGGCGAACAGCCAGGGCTTCTTTGAGTCCAGGCTTCGAGAGGGCATCTACTACAGGACCAACCCTCACCCAGAGACCGGCCAGTTCTTGTTCCCGCATGCAACGCGGCGCCACCTGGTCAAGGTCTTCATTCCCGGATTGGTGCGAAGCGACTACGCCTACTTGGACCACGTTGTCGCCTCCATCCGGCCCTGGCGTGACTACTGCTCCTCCTTGGAGCGGCTGTGTTCAATTGAAGATGCATTCATGGAGAAAACGGGCGGACAAGACGCTGTTGAGAAGGCCCGCGCCAAGCGCAGCCCCTTCCCCCCTGAGATCGAGTGGTGGTTCGAGAACTACGAGCTCATCCGGGACCTCGCCACCAGGCGCTACCCCTTCCAGTTGATCGCCCATGGCCGACTCTTGGCCGAACCCCGTGGCACCATCGAGAAGGTCCTGAGCTTTTTAGAGGATGGCCAGACACCCCTCAACGTCGAGGCAGCCCTAGCGGTCGTGGAGCCCAAACTCAGCGGACGCAGCCCCTCGAACTACCAGAGCGAGTACCTCAACCCCCAGGACATCGACGTGTTCGACGCGGTCTACGCCTCCATCCACGGGGACGGCCGTCTGTCCGCAGAGCTGATCAATGCCCTCAACGAGACACAGAATAGACTCGCCAAGAGATTCACTCTCGACTGGAGAGAGCAATCAAGCGAAACCAGGAAGACCGGATGAACAAGAGTACAGCGGTGACGTGACACCTGCCGCCAGCAGAAACACCTTCAGAGTCACCAGAGCCTCCATGGAGAGCTTTGACCCGGTGAAGGGAGTGCGTCCGCCCAGTATACTCCCCCCATGGCTGACCCCATCCTCCCCATCGTCGTGGCCATCGCCGGCGGCGGTCAGATCGGCAACGGCGCCTTCTTCGACACCGTCGGGGTGGGCGGTGACGTGGTCCTCCGAGCCCAGTCCCCCATGGAGTCCGGCAGCGCCTTGGGTCTGGGCATGCGCGCGAACTTCTCCCACCTCGGCGTGAAACAAGGGGAGATCTCAGGTGGCGGAGAGCTGACCTTCGGCGAGATGCCCGGCCTCCCTACAATTCAGTTTGGTGCAGCAGCACTGCTCAGAGGCGACTCCATCACGGGGGACAGCTACGTCGGCTGGACAAACGTGGCCCAAGGGGCAGCCTTCCAGTTTCGCTACTACGGCCTGCCCATCAGCGGCCGGCCCTTCAGCTTGGACATCTTGGGCATGGTGCCCCTGCCGGACCTGGTGGATTGGGGCTTCTACATGCGCGCCAACCAGACCTTTCAAGACAACGGCGCAACCCGTCTGCTCGTGGGCGTGATGTGGTGTCCTGGGGGATTTCAGTCCACGGATCCAGCACGCTGATCCAACAACAGAAAACTTAGCTTGGACCATGAGAACCTGACTGCAAGCGCTTGCAAGCGCTTGCAATCGAATCCTGGGAGGACCGGTGCTTCAATCGGATCGAAGCCGCAGATGAAGGTCATCGGTCGGCGGCCAACAACCCGATCGGAGCAAAACCTTGAACCCCCGCACTCTACTCGCCCTGCTGAGCTGCGCCGCCCTCTTCGCCTGTATTCCTGAAACCGTGGAGCCCCAGCAAGAGGATGAAGATGAAGAAGCCGACACAGACACGGCCGACACTGACACGGCCGACACCGGTGAGGGCGACACCTCGGTTGAGCTGGACAACGAGCACGACGGCTACCTGGGGTCGCTAGCGCCAGAGGAGTGTGACCAGAGAGGGCTCTACTCCCCCTACGATGAGGAAAAGGGCTGGTGGTCGGCCACAGGTATGTCCGCCAACGACCGAGATGTGGTGATCGACAGCGTACGCTACGAGATTCTGGACGAACGCGACGGTGAGGTTGCCGCCGCGGCGGACTGTGCACTCATCGACCACCGAGTGGCCGTGTACATCGGTGGCGCCGCTCCGTCGGATTCGCCCACGATGCTCTTCGAGACCGTGGTCACCGATCTGGTCGCGGACCCAGAGCAGGACAGCCAAGTCGTCGTGGTCGACATGCCACCGCTCACACTCAAGGCCGGCGAGTATCTCTACGTGCTCGTAGAGCAGGAAGTCAACGAGCAGGGCGAACGCATCTGCAACCGGATCTGTGGGGCCCCAAAGGCCGGTGACCACTCCTACATCAGTGGGAGTGATTCTGCGCCCTACCCATGGCAAAGCGTGACGAGTTTCGGACACCCCAACGCCGGCTTTGGTATCTGGGCTCACATCGAGGACGAGGGGTAGCGGCCGGAGCCCCACGCTTGGCGCCTCAACAGAAGACGCGTTTCGATCTCCGCGGGGTCCGGCCTTCCGGGGTCCGGCCTTCCGGGGTCCGGCCTTCCGGGGTCCGGCCTTCCGGGCCTTCCTTCGCCGATCCACCTTGCCAAGCCGGCCCAAAGAGCTCTCAGACGAAGCGTCTATCTTCGGCCAAACCCTTAGAGATGGGGGTCAACCAGCTCGTCGAGCTGCAGCCCCATTCTCGCGCCCGCCTGCTGCTCCACGACATGCCCACCCTTCCAGATGGCCAAGGTGGGAATGGCTTTGACGTGCAGAGCCGCAGCGGTCTTGGGATGGTTCTGGGTGTTCACCTTGGCGATCAGCATGCGGCCGGCCTTGCGCTGGCCAAGCTGCACCAAGTGCGGCGCCACCGCCCGACAGGGCGCACACCAAGGGGCCCAGAAGTCCACCAAGACCGGCACGGGCGACTTGGCGACCAAGCGCGCAAGCGCAGCGTCGTCCACATCAAAGGGGGCGTTGTCCAACGCCAGCTTCTTCTTGCAGCGACCACAGGTTGGGGCTTGATTGACGCGGCTGGCAGGCACGCGGTTGATGCCACCACAGGCAGCGCATCGATAGATATGTGAGTCCATGTCCACAAGCTGCACACCGGATCTTCGGGCAGCAAGGTGACGCTTTGTTGTGGGGGTGGTGTCCAAAGAGGCGAAACAGGAGACAGACGCTCATGAACCCCCGAAACTTGGCCTTAATCGCCCTACTCCCCCTCACCGCGTGCATCGTCGTGACCGGTCCCGAGAACGAGGCCACCGCCTCCATCGAGCTCGACGAGCCCATCAGCGAGATCCACTTCGAGCAGGACGCCGGAGACATGGACATCCTGGTCCAAGAGGGACAGGTGGGCGTGAGCTTGAGCCGTACGGTTCACTGGCGCGGCTCCGAGCCGGAGTCCTTGGACCGCGTTGAAGGGGAGACCCTGGTCCTTGGCCTGGACTGCGGAGACAACTGGAACTGCTGGGTGGACTACACCCTGATTGTGCCTCCAGGGCTCAGTGTTCGCGGAGAGACCCACGCCGGCGACGTGGTCATCGACGGCCCCGTGGCCGAGGTCAACGTGACCAGTGGCGCCGGTGACGTGGAGGTGAGCTGCGCGAGCGGACCGGTCTTCATCGAGACGGGCGCCGGCGACGTTGTCGGAAGCTGCATCGATGCCTCTCAGCTTCAGGTACACAGCGGCGCCGGCGACATCGAACTGGTTCTCAGTGGCGCACCCGAGCTGGCCGAGGTCTCTACCGGGGCCGGGGACGTAGACATGACCTTGCCCGCCGGCAACTACGAGATTCAGGTGGAGACCGGCGCTGGCGACGTGCACATCGAAGGCGTGGATCAGACCCAGGGTGCTCAGAGCGTCATCATCGTGAACACGGGCGCTGGCGACGTGGACATCTACGGCCAGTAGGTCTCCTGCCACCTCCTGTCAGGAGAGCGCACGCTGAAGGCGTCCAAGCCGGCTAAGTGGCCTGCATGATGGACGCCTTCACCCCCCTCTCCCAAGACTGGTTCACGGCCGCCTTTGCCAACCCCACCCGGGTGCAGCAAGAAGCGTGGCCGGCCATCGCGAAGGGGGAGCACACCCTCATGGTGGCGCCCACCGGCTCGGGCAAGACCCTAGCCGGCTTCTTCTGGTCCATCGACAAGCTCTCACGGCTGCCGGAGGATGCGCCCGAGGGCGTACGGGTGCTGTACATCTCCCCCCTCAAGGCCCTGGCCTACGACGTACAGAAGAACCTGCGCTCCCCCCTCGACGGCCTGACGCGCTTGGCCCAGCAGCGGGGAGAGGCGCTCAGGCACATCACACAGGCCTCGCGCACGGGGGACACGACACAGAAGCAGCGCAGCAGCATCGCGCGGCATCCGCCAGACATCCTGATCACCACCCCTGAGTCCCTCTACCTGATGCTCACCAGCAAGGTGCGAGAGGCCCTCCGGACAGTGCACACGGTGATCATCGATGAGATCCACACCATGGCGGGCACCAAGCGGGGGGCACACCTGGCCCTGAGCTTGGAGCGCCTGAGCCGGCTGGCGGACCAAGAGCCCCAGCGAATCGGGATGTCAGCGACCCAGCGGCCCCTCTCCGTAGTGGCCAGATACCTGGGCGGGGACCGCAAGGTCCAGATCGTAGACACCAGCGAGGACCCCAACCTGGATCTGAAGGTCATCGTGCCCATGGAGGACATGGAGCGCCCCTGGGCGACGGCCATTCCTGCGGACCTGTTGCCCCTGCCCGAGCGCGACGAGGACCTGATCCTGGCCGAGGACCGGGACGACCAAGACGACCGCTCCATCTGGCCCGCCATCCAACCCCACCTGCTGGAGTTGATACAAAAACACAACACCACCATCGTGTTCACCAACAGCCGCGTGCTCTGTGAGAGGCTGGCCCAGCGCCTCAATCAGATGGCAAGAGAAGAGCTGGTCATGGCGCACCACGGCTCGGTGGCCCACGCCAGACGCACGATGATCGAAGAGCGCCTCAAGGAAGGCAGCCTGAAGGGCATCGTCGCCACCAGCAGCCTGGAGCTGGGCATCGACATGGGAGCCGTTGATCTGGTCATACAGATCGAGTCTCCCGGATCTGTGGCCCGCGGGCTCCAGCGAGCTGGACGAGCAGGCCATGGGGTTGGTCAACGAAGCATCGCGCGCATCTTCCCCAAGTACCGCGGAGACCTGCTCGAGGCGGCCGCGGTGGCCCAGCACATGCTGCGCGGTGACATCGAACACACCGCCATCTTGCGCAACCCCCTGGACGTGCTCTGCCAACAGCTCGTCGCCATCGTCTCCCAAGCGGACTGGAACGTAGACGAGCTGCACGCTCTGGTCCGACGCGCCGCACCCTTCGCCGAGCTCTCCGCCGCGCTGTTCTCGGCCTGCCTGGACATGCTCTCTGGGCGCTACCCTTCCGAGGACTTCGCCGAGCTTCGCCCCAGGCTCTCCTGGGACCGCAACACAGACCTGCTCTCGGCCCGCCGTGGGGCCCGGATGCTGGCCGTGCTCAACGCAGGGACCATCCCCGATCGCGGCAACTACGCGGTCTACATCCACCCAGACGGCCCGAGAATCGGAGAGCTGGACGAGGAGATGGTGCACGAGTCCAGGCGTGGGCATACCTTCGTTCTGGGCGCCTCAACCTGGCGGATCCAGGAGATCACGCGAGACCGAGTAAATGTGACACCTGCTCCGGGCGAGCAGGCGCGCATGCCCTTTTGGCGCGGACAGGGCCCCGGGCGCCCAGCAGAGCTTGGACGCGCCCTGGGTTCCTTTGCCAGAGAGCTCGGAGATCAGGACCTAGAGAGCGCCGTGGCTTGGCTGCAGGAGCAGGGACCGCTCGATGACTTGGCGGCCAAGAACCTGGTCGCCTACGTGCAGGAGCAGAAGCGCTTCACCGGCTCCATCCCCAGTGACACCCGCATCGTGATCGAACGATTCAGGGATGAGCTGGGAGACTGGCGCATCTGCATATTGAGTCCATTCGGCAGCCGTGTCCACGCTCCCTGGGCCTTGGCCATTGAGTCTGCTCTGGGCTTGGAGTCGGGCTTTGAAGTGCAAGCCATGAGCAGCGACGATGGCGTGGCCTTGCGCTTGGCAGACAGCGACGAGCTCCCCCCGGACAGCGTCCTGTTACCGGACCCCGAGGAGCTCGAGGAGCTGTTGTTGCGACAGCTGGACCGCTCTGCGCTCTTCGCGACGCGCTTCCGTGAGAACGCGGCCCGGGCTCTGCTGCTCCCACGAAAACGACCCGGCAAGCGCACGCCCCTGTGGGCCCAACGCCTGCGTGCCCAGGGCCTGATGGCAGCCGTACTGCAGTACCCCGGCTTTCCCATTCTCCTGGAGACCACCCGAGAGTGCCTCCAGGACGCCTTCGACGTTCCGGGACTCAAGAGCCTGCTGCGGGACATCCAGTCCCGCAAAGTTCAGGTGATTCAGGTCGAGACGGAGAGCCCCTCGCCCTTCGCCCGCTCCATGAACTTCGCGTGGACAGCGAACTTTCTGTACGACGGCGATGCCCCACTTGCGGAGCGACGGGCCCAGGCACTGACCCTGGATCCCGAGCTTCTCCGTGACCTTTTGGGCGAAGACGAGCTGAGAAAGCTCCTGAATCCCGAGGCCATCGCTCAGGTGGAGGCGGAGCTTCAGCGCCTGGACCCAGACCGCCAGATCCGTCATCCCGAAGGCCTGCACGACGCGCTGCGTGCTCTGGGACACCTGGACCCTGAGCAGATCGCCGCGCGCTGCGAGGGGGAGCAGGATGGAGAGGCGTGGATCGCGCAACTCATGTCCCAGCGCAAGGCCTTGGATCTGCGCATCGCAGGCAAACGGCAGCTCATCGCAGTCGAGGACAGCGGCCGCTACCGCGACGCCTTGGGGGTGGTGCTGCCCCCTGGGCTGGCCTTGGTCTGGTTGGAGTCCCCACCGGATCCGCTGCGAGACTTGGTCGTGCGCTACGGACGCAGTCACGGGCCCTTCACCCAAGACTCCCTCGCAGCCTGGCTGGGCCTGCCTCCCGCCCAGCTCAGCGCCGTACTCGAGCAACTCTGCAGAGACGGCCGAATGCAGCGCGGCCCCCTGATTCCAGGTGCTGAAGGCGAAGCATTCTGCGACAACAAGATCATGCGACAGCTGCGCCGACGTACCTTGGCGCTGCTTCGGGCAGAGATCGCAGCGGTAGACGGAGCCGCTCTGGCCAACTTCCTCTGCCACTGGCAAGGCGTCGGCTCCAAGTCCCAGGGCAAGGCCAGACTGCTGCAGGTCGTCGAGCAGCTGGAAGGACTCGCCCTGCCCTTCTCAGAGCTGGAGCCGGGCGTGCTGGCCAGCCGCGTGAAGGGCTATCAGAGCAGCCTGCTCGATGAGCTGGGCGCGATGGGGAGCGTGGTCTGGATCGGTGCAGGGGCTCTGGGGACCAAGGACGGCAAGATCCGCCTGATGACCCGCGAGAGCGTGCCGCTGCTCTTGGATCCACCGGAGGTCCCGGAAGGCCTGGATCCTCTGCACGGCGCTCTCTTGGCCCACCTGGAATCCAAAGGGGCCAGCTTCTTCGTGGAGCTCTCCACTGCGGCCGGAAACCCCGCCAATGACGCGCTGCTCCAAGCGCTCTGGGATTTGGTCTGGATGGGCCTAATCTCCAACGACACATGCGCCCCTCTGCGCGCTCTCGCCCGTCCCAAGCGCAGCGCAGGCCGCTCACGGCTGCGGCGACGGCGGGGTCCAAGCCTGAGCGCCGGCGGACGCTGGTGGTTGGTCTCCACTCTGTTCACAGAGCTGCCCAGCCCAACCGAGCGCGCCCACGCCAGGGCGGTCATGCTGCTCGAGCGCTACGGGGTGCTCTCCAAAGAGGCCTTGAGCTCCGAGGGATGGACCGGCGGCTTTGGCAGTGTCTACCCCTTGCTTCGCGCGATGGAAGAGAGCGGAAAACTGCGCCGGGGCTGGTTCGTCGACGGGCTGAGCGGCGCCCAGTTCTCACTGCCTGGTGCAGTCGACGCCTTGCGTGTGCACGTGGACAAAGATCACCCACAGCTTCTCTCGGTGGTGGACCCCGCCAACCCCTATGGAAGCCTGCTTCCCTGGCCCGCTGTGATAGGGAGCGGCAGCCCTAGACGGGTACCCGGATCGGTGATTCTGACCTTGGGCGGTGAGCCCATTTTGCTCCTGAAAAAGGGCAGCCTGCTGACCTTCACCCAAGACGAAGCCCAACTGCGCCTGGGCGTCCGTACCCTCGTGGCCAAAGCCCACACCTTCTTTGCCAAGAGCGTGGTCATCGAGACCGTGAACGGCCAGCCCGCCATCGGCTCCCCCTTGGAGGCCACCCTACGCAAAGGGGGCCTAGAAGGGGACGGTGGCCGCCTGCGCCTGACCCTCCTCTAAAGGTCTTTCGTAGTCCCTCCGAGTACGGTGGCGCGTTCAATCCGGTATCGGGGCGACGCTCCAGCCGGTACCCTGGGATTCCCACCTGAGGCGACCCATGTTTCTCTTGCTGCTGGCCTGCAACGGCGGCGCCGTGATCGGCGACCTGCCAGAGGTCGAAGACACTGCAGATACGGCCACCGACACCGGGGATACAGCAGACACCGGGGACACGGGCCAGGAGCCCACGGACTACGACTGCGAGGACATCCCCAGCAGCTACTCCAGCACCCCCGTCTCCGGAGCGAAGGCCTACCACGGCATCGCCTTCAACGCGGAGGGAGAGCTGGTGGGCTGGGACGGCCGAAACGCACTGGTCACCGCGGCCTACGGCGAGAAGGCCACCCCATGGGTTCCTGGCATTCAGGTGGTCGAGCAGATCGTGGAGCATCCCAGCGGGGACCTGTTCACCCTGGCTTTCAACGAGCTGTTGCGCCTGAGCCCCGAGGGAGGACAGGAGCGCATCTTGGGCGGCCTCTTCTACGCATACGGTCTGACCTTCGCCCCTGATGGACAGCTCTGGGTGGCGGACGGCGGCCTGCACCGGGTGGACATCGAGACCGGCGAGATGACCACCTTCATCAAAGCGCCCAAGGCAGACCAGTGGGACGCGAATCTGTATCGCGATGTCGCATTTTCTCTCGACAGCAAGCGTCTGTACGTCGTGAGCCTGACCACAAACCTGCAGTACTGGGATCTGGACGATGACCTGAACCCCGTTGGGGATCTCAAGGTCCATGGCCAGATACCTGGCCAGTGGAAAGACGGTCTGATGATCGATGCCTGCGGATACTTCTGGGTCCCGGACTACCAGCGCGCCTCCCTGTACAGAGTCAGCCCCGACGGCAGTGAGACCATCAAGGCCATCGGCGGCAGCGAGCAGAGCTACACCCACGCCCTGTCCTGGGGAGCAGGAGGCGACTGGTCCCAGACAGCCCTGTACCTGCCCCAGCCCTACAATCAGAGCAAAGTCGTCGAGCTCGACATCGGCGTGCCTGACGGTGCCAGTGTGCGCACATGGAAGGGCGAGAAGAGCCGCTTTTAGGGGCCCAAGGCGGGCATCCGTTAAGAGAGCCTCTGTCAGCACACGGAGGCCCCCATGGCCAACCCTGGCCAAGCACCAGGCTCAGCGGAGTACCTAGGGGAGCCGAAAGACTCCAACATCCACATCGACCTGATCGCCTACACCGCTGATTCGGTGAAGGCCCTAGACGATGTGACTGCCTTAGAGGCCAGCAGAGCGAGCGCAGAGCCGGGCATCTCCTGGGTAGACGTGGACGGCATTCACGACGCGGACATGGTCAAGCGCATCGGGCAGCGCTTTCAGATCCATCCCCTCTCGGTCGAAGACGTGCTCAACCCAGAAGGCCGCCCCAAAGCGGAGTACTACCCCAACTACATCTACGTCGTCCTGCGCATGGTCACCCGGGACCCCAACGACGACGAGCTAGACTCCGAGCAGGTCTCCCTCTTTCTCGGAAAGGACTTTGTGCTCACCTTCCAAGAGCACGACGGGGACGTCTTTGGTCCGGTTCGCAAACGCCTGCGGGATCCGAACACGCGCCTGCGGCAGCAGGGCACCGACTTTCTAGCCTACTCCATCTTGGACGCCGTGGTGGACTCCTACTTTGGCGTGCTGGAGGACTTGGAGAGCCAAGTGGACGCCTTGGACGTGCTGGAGGCCACCGAGCTGCCTGTAGACACCCCCGTGCGCCTGCACAAGATCAAGCGCCAACTCCGCCGCCTGCGACAGGCCCTTCGACCGCTCCGAGAGGCCGTGGCCGCGCTGGCTCGCTCACCGGATGAGTGGATCAAGCCGGCCACCCTCCCCTACTTGCGCGACCTGAGCGACAACCTGGCCGAAGAGGTCGAGACCATCGACCTGCTACGCGAGACCTGCCAGTCCCTCTTGGATCTGTACAACGCCGGACAGACCCAGCGCACGAACGACGAGATGCGGGTGCTCACGGTCATCGCCACCATCTTCATCCCCCTGACCTTTATCACCGGTCTGTATGGGATGAACTTCGACAACATGCCCGAGCTGCACAACCAATACGGCTACCCCATCGCTCTGGGCCTGATGGTCCTGACCAGCGCTGGTCTGCTGGGCTACTTCCGATACAAACGCTGGCTCTAAAGCTCAGGCGCTCAGGCGCTCGATGGCAGCCTGAGCCCGTGCGACACGGTCATCCCGCTTCAAGGCACGCCACATGTGATGTGCCATACGCCACGCAGCGATGGCTTGTAGATCCTGACCAGCGCTCTCAAGGCGCTCTCCAGCCATGTCCAGAAAGCGGGCAAGACCTCGCTCCCTAAAGCCCGTGTTGTGCCGGGCAACCTCAAGGGCGTCCAGAGTCCTGTCCACCGCCTCCCATTGCCCCAGTCCAGCGCAGCCAGCCAGGGCAAAGCAATGAACGGCCTGCACCAGCGGCCCTTGGGAGAGCGCCTCGGCTCGAGGCAGAACCTGTTCAAGGAGCGCGATTCCCTCTGCGTTGTGTCCCCGCTCGATCTCCACGGTGGCCAGGTTGGCGCTGGAGGTGGGTTGAACCACACCCCGCAGTCGGTTGATGCGCTCCACCTCCCGGTATGCCTCAGCGGCGGCGTCCAGATCGCCGAGCTGCTGCTGACAAACCCCCAGCCCAATGGCCGCGCGAACGCTCATGTCCAGCGACCCCCAACGGAGGGCCTGCACCAGCACCTCTTTGCACAGCGGCAGCGCCTCCTGGAGTCCGCCAACGTCGGAGTGCGAGCGCGCTCTTCCCATCAGGGCCTCGATCCGCAGCTTGGGTGTCGTCGCCAAACGCCCCACCTCCTCAAAGCAGGCCGCCGCCCTCTCCCGGTCTCCGTGACTGAAGTATTCCCAGCCCAGCTCCACCAAAGAGCTCAGCACCTCATTCAAGCTGGCATGTTCGCGGGCCAGTCTCAGAGACTCTTCTGCGGCCTCTCGCGCAGCTTTGTGTCGCCCGAGCTGTCGGCGCAGGAACACCGAGACATGAAGGGCGTGGCGCAGCACTTGGGGGTCGCCAAGCTCACGCGCAAGGGCCACTGCGCGCTCCGCACTCTCCGCGGCCTTGGCGATCTCTCCCAGTCGCTCGGCCATCCGGGCCTGTAGCCCCGCAACCCGGGCTCGAAGCTCCAGATCCTACTGCCGCTCTGCCTCCCGATCCAGGAGCTGCGCGGCACCCATGAGCTGATTCATGGGCAGCCCAAGCCTCAAGTGCTCCCAACACGCCTCCAGGAGCTCCAGGCAGGCCTCACGCCCGGCACCGCTGGCGACCAAGAGCTGGCCTCGAAGGCGGCGGGCGTCCAGACCGGGGGCCCGCTCCAGGGCTCGCGCAGCGCAAGCATAGAGCAAAGCTTGGGTCTCAGGATTCAGCTCGTCCACCTGAGCGCGCAGCACCGCTCGAAGCTCCGCGGTGGCCAAGGCGAGGCGGCCCTGCTCATCGGGGACCAACACGCTGCTGCGCATGAGCTGGGCCAGAGCGGAGCTTGGGGATCCAAGGCCCGCTCGACGTCCCGAAGAGAGCAGCACCGCGCTGGTGAAGGCCGGGGCGAGCAGACTGCCGAGTTGGGCCAGTTGATGGGCATCGGAACCTGGCTCCACAGCCTTGACCAATCGCCCCTCGGCGGCCTCACTCAAGTCGTAGGGCAGCACCTCCAGGGCTGTGGCATCCAACACAAACCCCGACTGTTGCTGGGTGACCAAGCCAGCGTCCACCGCGTGCCAGAGCAACTCCAAGAGCAGGCGCGGTGAGCCCTTGGCCCGAGAGACCAGCGCGCTGCGGGCCCAAGGGTCCAGGCTCAGCGTGGTGTCCAACAGGGCCGCCAGATCCTCGGAGGCCAGCGGGCTGAGGCGAATGGCCTGGGCAGAAGGGAAACTCCCCTCTTGGGAAGGGTCCCGGGTCAGGAGCAGCAGGAGCGCTTGCTGCTTGCCAAGCATGGTGCGCAAGACCGAGGCCAAGGCTGGCGAAGGCGCCTCATCCAGCGCCAGAATCCAAGGCCGCTCCGGCTCTAAGGTGCCGAGTATCTGGTTTAGAAGGCGGCCAAGTTGTTCACCTTGTGGCGCATCATCCTGTCCCTGAAGCCAAGCCAGCAGAGGCTCGAGCTCCGTCCAGCCCAAGACACTGGCGAGCTGGGCACGCAGCGCGCCACCTTCCAGCTCCCAAGCCCCCAGAAGGCCAAGGAAAGGGCTGAGCAGCTCGCTGCCGATGTGAAGGACCTGCGCTGTGCCGGTCTCCAAAGCGCGCTGGGTGAACCACTGAGAGAGAGAGCTTGTGCCCGTTCCACGGCCTCCGATCAGCTCCACTACCAGCCCCCCATCGAGCCCGCGTAGCCCCTCGGCGAGCTGGCTTTGGGCACTGGCTCTTCCCAGCAAGGGCCGCTCCCTACTGACGTGATCACTCCTGTTGAGCCTACTCGCACTCGCCCCTGAACCCGCTGGCTGCGTTGCTCAACGCTCGACGGGCTGCCGCACGCCTTCGGTTTCGCGCCTTCCCAGCGGACCCAGGTTCTTCGCGCCAGCAGGATCAACAGTTCGGACCACGTCAGTAAGGCGTCCCAGGCTGGTGCCAACGCCAGGCAAGGCGCTGGGCGGCAACACCGCGCTCACGAAGGGATCGGGCCAGGCCGCGCGGGCAGTAAAGGCTGGCCTGATTCGTCGCCCAGGGGCCCGCGCATCGGGCACACTCTCAGACTCCGGGGCACCGAAGTCGAAGGTCGTGGCCTGGGCCTTTGAGGGGGTCAGCGACAGAGGGGCGGCGCTCTCGTAGCTCCATGACTTCTCAGGCAGGGAGCGCAGTTCATGCAAGGCATCCGCTGCGCAGCGGTGGCGGTCTCGCGGATCGGGCTCAAGCAGCCGCTCCAGCCAAGCTCCAGCCCCGACAGACTCCAAGCGCGCCCGTCCTAGATCTTCCTTGCCGGCCAGATACAGCGCGGTCCTTCCTACAGCGAAGAGATCGGTCCCCGCCCCCATACGGCGGGCGTCACCGGCGGCTTGCTCTGGCGCCCAGAACTCTGGCGTGCCGATGATGCGTGCGCGGGTGTGCCCCATCGGCCAGGCAATGCCAAAGTCTGCGACCTTCAGCCCTGGACGCGGGTCGCTCTCCGAGCAGATAAGCAGGTTCTCGGGCTTGATGTCCCGGTGCACGATGCCCCGGGCATGCACATAGGCCAGGGCTTCCAGGGTGGCGCACATCCACGCACGAAGCTGCGCCCAGGTGCACGTGCCAACGCGCATCGCCAGGCTCTTTCCGCTGGCCAACTCCATGGCCAGCCAAGGCTGCTGCCAGCTCAGGCTGACGTCGTAGATCAGGGCAATGTGTGGGTGTACAAAGCGGGCGGCCACTCGGACCTCGTCCGCGAAGAGCTGTCGCAGAGCGTCCTGAAACTCGGTGCCTGGGCGCATGCGCTTGATGGCCGCGGGAAGTCCCCGAGGACCTTCCCCTCGAAGCACTTCTCCCATCGCACCTTCCCCCAGATGTTCTCCGAGGGTGAATGGTCCAAGCCGCTCATGGGCGCCTCGACGTGGGTGCATAGGGACATCGCTCCGGGGCGCAAGTCTCCCAGATTCAGCACGGAGAGACAACGCAAGGAGCTACGAGAGCGGGAGGCTCATTGTTTCGCTGCGCGTGGGAAGGGGCTCAGGCTGCTTCGACCACGACGGCGTCGCAGCAAGCCTGCCGTTGGATGGCGTTGACCACCCTCTTGGAGAGCTGCTGCCCCGCGCGCGCCAGGAGGCGGCCCTCTTCATCCAAGACGTCCTCGCCGACCACCATGCCTTCCTGCAAGGCCCAGAGTGGGGTCCGGTCTACCTCGTCGGCTGCCGGCAGACCCATCAGCGCATCGCTCACGCCGTAGGGGTAGGGGTTGTCGGCCAGAACCTTCTCCCGAGCAGCTCCCAGACCGGTCCCCTTGGCCCGCTCTTCCATGAGCGCGCGCAACATGTGCAGGGCGTGGTCCGATTCGCGGCCTTCCGGAGCTGGCCCCATGCTGAAGCTCAGGGCGGTCCCCGTAGAGGGCGCCCCGCCCTTGGCCATGCCTCGAAACAGCGTGCGCTGCTCCGAGCTTCGAACCTTTAGGTCGTGCAAGAGCGCCATCAGCACCGCGGAGACGACAAAGACGTCTTGATCGCGGCTCAACTCAGGCGCCAGAACCGGAATGAGCAGCAGTTGCTCTGCCGTGGCGGTGAAGCGCTCAGGGTCCGAGCCAACGAGGGTCTTGGCCAAGCCAATGAGGACCGTCATCGAGGCCGGTGTGTGCTTTCCAGGTGCTCGGGAAGGCATCGCCTTTGGAGTCGCCTTTGGGGTGCTGGCTGGGGCCGGTTGAGCTCCCTGCGGACGCAGGCCCTCCGCTCGGACCAAGCTCTTGACCCGCAGAATTTCCCAGCCCGAAATGTCCGAGGTGATGCCTTGGGCCCTGAGCCACGACAGGTCCGGCTCACGCTGGGCGAGCAAGGAGGAGGACAAGTGGACGGCTGCACTGAGCCGTGCATCCCCGTAGGAGACCTGAGAGGGCTCATGGGCGGCCTCCAGAGCACTCGCCCAAGCGCTGGGAAAGCCCCAGAGGTCCATGATCGCGGCGCCGAGTTGGGCACAGTCAAAGCCCAATGTGCGGCGCTGGGAAGAGGCCAAATCCAGGTCATATGGGCTGCCGATGTTGGCTGCGCTGAGCTCCATCGACATGGCCGCCAGACCCAACGAGTGCAGCAGACCAACGACATAGGCCTGCTCAGAGGGGCCATGAGCTTCCAGATCAGCCGATAGGCCTGCGGCCTGTACTGCGTGAAGACAGTGGGCCTCCAACTCGAAGCCTGGGTCCATTGGACTGGGCCAGAGCAAGGCCAACAGCGCCTTGCGAAGCGTCGATGCTCCAAGCAGCTCCACCGCCCCATGGAGCGGTCTAAATGAGCTAGCCAGAGAGGGCTCCATGTTCAAACCCCAGCGCATCACTTGGCATGCGAGGACCGGATCCTGCCGGAGTAGGCCCACAAGGTCCGAGCAGCTCACCGTGTTGGGGAGGGCGCGAAGTTCGGCCAGGGCCCATGGCGTGATGGGCAGGAGCGAGAGGCGCCCAATCATCGCGCGCGCGCCAGCATGAGGCAGGCGCAGGCGAACCCGTCGCATGTCCTCGACTGCGCCGATGACATCCCGCACGCTGCCGCGCCAAGGGAGGATGCGTTGGGCAGCGATGCCGCCGACCCAGATCTCCTCCAAGTTCTCTCGAAGAGCAAGTCCCACACGGAAAATCCGTGGATGCATCTTGGCGAGATCCTCGAGCATCTTGGCGCCAGGGCTCTGGGCGTCCAAGAGCTCCACGACCACCGCATCTGGGGTGTGACGGCGTGTGGCGGCGAGCACCATCTCAGGGGTGTCGGCTACCGTGACGCTGACGCTGGACTGCCGCAGGCGCGCGACTAAGCCTGAGAGCGCGCCACTGGATGAGAGGAAAAGCAAGTCCATAGAAGGGGCATCGGAGAGTCGGCTACGGACTTGAGGCTAGTGGGACAGACGCGCCATCTGTCAAGAAACGGAAATCCGTCCACTCTCCGGTTACAATTGCGCATGGGGCACCAGCCAGAGTTCACGCGCGTAAGGAGCCGGCCATGAGCTGGTTTGCACCGCTGAGCTTGGGGATCGCCCTGGGACTCGGCTGCGCAGATTCCCCCCTGCCAGACAGCCACGTCTTGGACAGAAGCGGTGGCTGTCTGGGCTACCTGGACACCCAGCTCTTTGCCTTTCATCAAGACCGGGGCACCAGCAGCCTCAGCGGTCTCTGGCCCTGGGGTTGGTTGAGCTTTCCGCTCCTAGTGGACGGACTCCCTGTGCTCTCCGGCACCACCACATGGTCCTCGCAGTCCACCAGGCAGAGCAGTACCTGGACCGAAGAAGTACGCACACGTAGAGTTCAACTTCAGCCCAGCAATCCTTGGGTTCTGCCGAGGCACAGATGACCGTTCTGCTCGCCATGCTGGGCTGCATCGACCCGAGCCCCATCCCCTTGGTGGAGGACTGTCAGGACGGCGTAGACAACAACGGAAACGGCCTGACGGACTGCTGGGACTCGGCCTGTGACTGTGTCGAGCAGGACTGCACAGATGGGGTAGACAACGACGCAGACGAGCGGGTGGACTGCGCCGACTACGACTGCAAGGAGACCTGCACCGAGGACTGCTCGGATGGCATTGACAACGACCAGGACGGACTGCTCGACTGCGCCGACGTAGACGACTGCAGGTACGCACAGGCCTGCGAGGAAGACTGCCAGGACGGAGTGGACAACGATCTGGACGGCACCCTGGACTGTTTGGACAGCGACTGTAAGGAGTCCATGGACTGCCTCGAGGACTGCCTGGATGGCGTAGACAACGACGCGGACACGCTGGTGGATTGTGCGGATCGAGTGCAAGAGCAACGCGCTCTGCCTGGAGGACTGCATCGATGGCGTGGACAACGACCTGGACGGCGGCATCGACTGCGCGGATTCAGACTGCTGGTCGGATTCAGTCTGTGCCGAGGACTGCAGCGATGGCGTGGACAACGACTTGGACGGCAACATCGACTGCGCAGACCTAGACTGCTGGGGGGAGACCCCCTGCCTGGAAGACTGCTTCGACGGCGTGGACAACGACCTAGACGGGCTGCTGGACTGTGAGGACAGCTACTGCACGGAGCTGTGCAGTGAGCCGAGCTGCTCGGATGGCATCGATGGCGACGACGACGGTTTCATGGACTGCGAAGACGAGGACTGCTGGGGCCGCTCACCCTGCGGTCACACGCTGTGGTTCTGGCCCCGGGACGGCAGCTTCCAAGGCACGATGGAGAGCTGGGATTACACGGACCCAGCGCAGATGGACCGCGTCAGCCACCACGCGACCCTCAGCGGCTTGAGCGGGCGGGTCGGCATCAGCGCCTTCCACCAGTACAGCTTCTGCGACTTTAGGATGGACAGCCTGGTGGCCAGCGAGGTTCAGAGCGCCAGCGCCGTACACTTCCAACTCCAAGCCAACAACTTCGAGCTGTCCGGAGACTGTGAGCTGCCCTTTGAGAGCTTCGTGCTCTCTGGCAGTGGCACCGATCTGGGCCTGCGCTTCGACGGGCCTCAGCTGGCCTTGTCGAGCAACCAATGGGGGCTGATCTATGCCTACTCCCCAGACAGACAGGGCAGCGGAAAGAACACCTCCGCCCTGCGCTTCAAACGCTCCACGATGAACTTCAATGCCTACAGCGGCAACATCTGGCGTCAGGAGGTTTCGGGCCCCTGAAGTCAGGCGCTGCGTGCTTCCCGCTGGTTCATGTCCAGGTCCCGGTACTGCTGGTCCGGGGTGCGGATGCCAGTGGTGCGGAAGGCCAGCTTGACGCGCTCGGTCACATCCGAGGCAAAGGCCTTCTCGTAGCGGGCGTCAAAGACATAGGCCTTGACCCGGACCACGGTGACGAAGCGCTCGCCCATGAACTCATCGGCGATGAGCGTGGTCATGGGCTTGTCCAAGAAGACGTAGCGGGAGGTCGCAGTGGCCTCTTCGATCAGGCGGCGGGCGGCGACAAAGTCCTCTGCGGCCCCCAGGTAAAAGGGGATGACCACCATGCAGTCCAGAGCACCGGCGTTCGCGGAGGCGCTGGCCTCGTTCAGGAACTTGTTGTTGGGAATGGTGACGAGGTTGTCATCCAAGGTGATCATCCGCACTGAGCGCAGGCCGATCTCGCTGATCTCCCCGTAGTAGCCCCCGAATGCCACGCGGTCCCCGACCTGGAAGGGCTCATCCATGAGCAAGATGACCCCGGCCATGAGCGATGCGAGCAGGTCTTTGAAGGCAAAACCGACCGCGACGCCGATGGTACCGGCGAGCGCGAAGAGCGCATCCGACTCCAGGACCAAGACGCTGGAGGCCGTGATGGCAAAGAGCGCTGCGTAGACGGAGAAGCGCAGCAAGGCGCTGATCTTCTTGAAGAGCAAGCGGTGGTTGCCGAAGCGCTCACCCAGATCGTCCAGAAACCCCAGCGCAAGGCGGTTGAGAACCAGCCCACCGGCCAAGATACCGATGGCCACCGGGACGCGCTGCACGTCGATGAACTGCAGCAGTTGTTGGGCGTCGTCTGCCATGGCTGGAGTCTACACCGCTCAGAGGGCGGGCGTCACGGGCAGCTTGAAGGGTCCTAGGTAGCCCACGATGCTGGCCATGTGTTGGGTCTCGGGGCCGTAGGGGGCCGCATCCATGCTGCCGTCTACTTGAGGATGCTGAACGCTGGCGAGCAGGTAGCCATAGCTGCCGACCTCGACCCAGGAAAATCCAGTGATCTCCGCATGGTTCGGGGTGCTGAGCACGGGGACCTTGGTGCCGGTGGCGGGCTCCCAGGCCCAGAGCAGGTTGTTGGCGTGCAATCCGCTGTCCTCGCCGATGAACACCAGTCCCTGGTTGGGCAGCCCGGAGATGTTGTCCGGGTTGGCGATCGCGTCGGCTGGGCAGGCTCCCTCGACCATTCGAGCGCCACCCTCGTCCTGGTCCAGACGGGTGAGAACGCGCTGAGACTTGATGGGATCCCCTGCTGTGTCACTTCCCTTGCCTAGGCGCCCGCCGAAGACGCCGCCACACTCCGAGAGGGGCGCATCGATGTGGTCCAGCTTGAGGCCCCCGCTGTAGCCCTCGGGAACGACGGGGTTGCCCGCGAGCATGCTGGACTTGGAGGCCGACAGAGCCAACCAGAGCTCTTGGGTTTCAGCCAGGTAGGCCACGCCCTCTCCCTTCTCCAGCTCGACGGTCGCTCCCATCAACGCAGCGTAGCGACGGGTCTCCAAGCGCGAGGCCACCATGGCGAGCTGCTCGGCGCTCTCAAAGCGCTCCCCGGGCTCGGCCAAGGCCAGGCACTCCATGCGGCCGGCAGCGTGCACGAGCTGCAGCTCCTTCTCGCACAGTCCATCGTCGCCGGGGTCAGCCGCGATGAAGAGCTCATCGAAGCGCACAGGGGTCTCCGACTCGATGAAGGGGGCCAGCTCCGCGTCGCTGGCGTGGCCCAGGTTGACCCAGGACAGCTTGCCCTTGGCGGTGCCGCTCTCTTGCTCCCACAGAGCTGCGTAGAGCGTGCCTGCGCTGAGGTCTTGAGCAACGTCACCGACGAACATGAAGAAGCCCGAACCGCGGCTGTTGTCGTCGGAGAGGTAGACCGTCTTTCCGTCGTCCACGACCAAGGCGATCTCATGGGAGAAGCGGCCCATGGCGTAGTGCTTGACGCCGCTGGAGCTGCCGTCGGCGGTCATGGTGAGCTCGGGGACCCAGCCGTAGCGGTAGGGATGGGTGCCGCCGTGGTCCTTGAATGCCCGTGGCAAGGAGCCATTCCAGTAGGAGTTGCCCTTGATCTCCATGGTCTCCGGGTCGAAGTGCCGGGCGTTGGGCTCGTACTCCTCGGAGGAGAGGAAGCTGCCCCAAGAGGTGACCTGACCGGCACAAGGGGTGTAGACACCGCCGGCGTGCTCCAGGCTGTCGATGGGCTCGCTCTGCCCCACTGCGGTGAGCAGGCCGTTGTCGCTCTGCTCGATGCGGGTGCGGGCCACTGCGCCGCGGCTGCACTCCAGGTGGGTGAGCATCCAGAGGGCATCGTCGGTCTGCATCAGGGCGTTGAAATCAGCCTCGTTGCAGAAGTCGGTGAAGGGCTTGCGCTCGGCCATGTAGGGGCTGCCGTCAGGATGGTTCAGGGAACCCAGGCCCTGCTCACCGATGCTTCGCAAGGCGTGCCAGCCTGTCTCTGGTGTGGCCCACGCCGAGGACTCAGGAGCCAGCTCTGCAGCGAGCACTGTCTCGGCGGGCAGTGCTGCCAGATCCAAGCCCACAAAACGCAAGCTGGGAGGCGGCTCGGGTGCGGCCTTGACCACCGGCTCAACGGGCTCAACGGCCTGGGGGGTCTTGGGGCAGGCCACGAGAGTGGAGAGAACCAACAGGGACAGGGACAACATGGACAAGCTCCGAGCGATTGCCGAAGGCTTATCTCGCTGGCGTGCAGGCCCGCTCAGAAGTTGAACCCGAAGTGCAAGCCTGGCTCCCCAACGAAGAAGCTGCGCCACTGAGACTCCTGGGCGGCAAACTCCGGCGGCAGCTTGGTGTTCACAGGCCAGCTCGTGATGGCGACGGAGGGCTCTATGAAGAGACGATCCTTCCAGAGGCTGAAGTGGTAGCCGGCTCGCAGCACGCAGAAGAGCTGGAATCCCGCCTGGATGCGCTCCCCTTCCTGGTCAAAGTAGGTCTGTCGGAAGGGGGTCACGTGACCGGTGGTGTAGGCCCCTTTCCACCAGAAGTGCTGGAAGGCCAAGCCCACGCCGATGTCCCTGGCGTGCCCGGGGAAGTTGTGTTTTGGGTCGCCCCAGTCCGGCCCGTAGGGGATGCCCAGGGGCGCCGGGTAGCTCCAGGTGATGGCCTCGATGATCAAGGCGTTGTTCTCGTTGAGGCGGTAGCCCGCGTTGAGCTGCACAAAGCGCGGGGGTTCCGGGAGGAAGTTGCCCAGCATGAACACAGAGCTGCTCACAAACCAGGGCCCTCTGGCGGGTGCGACAGGGTCTGACTCCGGTGCGTCAGCGAGGGCAGTGGACACCGCAAAGAGCAATATGAAAGGCGTATACATCGCGCACTCCTTCTCGTTTCGAAGGAACAATAGCGGCCCTGCGAGGCCGTAAAAACGCAGGAAAATCCAACAGGGGGTGTGCACATATGCACGCACCTGACCAAGAGCGTGCAAGGATCACCACATGATGGATTGGGAACACCTCCGCTACCTCTTGGCCATTCAGCGAGAGGGCAACCTGACCCGCGCTGCGGCCACCCTGGGGGTCACCCGCACGACCGTTGGACGCCGCCTTCAGCGCCTGGAGGAGGACCTGGGCTTGCGCCTCTTCGACCGCACTCCCGAAGGCCTGGTCGCGACCGGTCCTGCCTTGGACCTGGTGCGCACCGCGGCCCAGCTGGAGGCCTTGGTCTTCGCCGCCGAGAACAAGCTGCTGAGCCAGGACCAAACGCTGCGCGGTCCCCTGCGGGTCTCGACCACGGACTTTGTGCACGAGTGCTTCTCCCAAGCCATCGCGGGATTTGCCGCCCAGCATCCAGAGGTGGAGCTCACCCTCATCACCGACGATGCCTTCGCCTCTCTGACGCGGCGGGAGGCCGACGTGGTCATTCGCCTGGCCAACAAGCCCGACCCCAACCTCTTCGGCAAGCGCATTGCGCGCCTGCACTTCGCGCTCTTCGCCGCGCCTTCCCTTGTGGAGCGCCACGGCGTGCAGACGCCTCTGGAGGACTGGCCCTGGGTGGGTTGGGACAAGCAAGGAGACGGCATCTGGCTGGACCAGTGGCTGGAGCACCACGCACCCGGCGCCCGAATCGCCCTGCGCATCTCCTCCTTCCCAGCCTGCCTGCGCTCCGTCTTGGACGGCGTGGGCGTCGGCTTCCTACCCCGTCGTCTGGGCCAAGCCCGCGGGCTGCATCCCCTGGGCCAAGAGCTGGGCAAGGAGGCCCGGGACCTCTGGGCCCTCACGCTGCCGGAGCTCGCCGCCAATCCCCGGGTCAGGGCCTTCCTGGACCACGCCTATGAGGCTTTCTAGGGTCGGGGTGGAGCCTTCCCCAAGAACACCCCTGGGGCCACTGAACTAGGTACGCCAGTCCAGCAAGTTCCGCCGCCAGAGGGTGCGCGTGATGCGGGCCTGTTGCCGCAGATTCACCTGCAACCTTCCGCCCCCACGCTCAAGCAGCCCACGGCCACGGAGAACCTGCAGCGAGCTGCGCACGGCGGCCGCGTTCATGTTGTTGACCGAGCCCAGCTCGGCCTCGTTCAAGCCATCCTGCATTCGGATGGCCGAGAGCAAGAAGAGCTCAGGCTCGCCCAATCCTTCGGCGAGGTCCTCTCGCAGGGCCTTGCCCATGCGCACTTGAACCACCCCCTCCTCCGTCACCTTCAGGCTCTCGGCCCACAGGCGCATGGCCACCGCTGGGTTGCCCAAGCTGGCCTCGCCCAGGACACGGAAGAAGGCGACCGTCGCGCGCTCCAGCTCGCCCTCGACATCGCCGGAGAGCGCTCCACCGCGCACCAGAGCGTTGAAGTCCACCCGGAATCCGGCGGCCTGGGTGCGGCCGACCACCAGCGCACGCAGCTGGGACTCGGTCATGGGTGGCACCTCCAGCACATGGTGGAAGAGGTGAACCTTGAGCAGGCGCTGCAGGCGTGAGAGATAGGCCCACGCCGGAAGGTGGAAGGTGAGCAACCAGAAGTGCTTCTCACCGAGGCGACCAACGATCTCGAACAGGGCTCGCATGGCGGCAAAGCCCCCGACTTGGCGCAGGAAGGCGTCCTCAGCGTGCTCGATGACCAGGACGCTGGCAGGGCGCTCCAAGAGGGCGGCCTCCAAGCCGTCCAGGTCGGTGCAGTTGGGCAGATCCAGCTGCTGGGCGATCCACAGGATCATCTCGTCTTCGCTCAGGATGCGCTGCTGCATCTCCATGCGGCGCACGCCGAGTCCGCGCCCAGCCAAGTCTTTGCAGACCACATCGAGCCAGGTGCCACGGCCCATTCCACGGTCTCCGACCAGAGCCAAGGTTCCCTGACTCTCGTTGACCTCCCACGAGGACAGGGCCTTGTAGAAGACCTCGTCCAAAGACGGTCGAGGAACCGGCACGACCGTCTCGGGGGCCAAGATGGCTGAAACCAGAGACTCCGGGATCGGCTGAGCGGTGCTCTCCTCCTCCTGTTTGTCGCTCATCGAGTAGCGGTAGAAGAGGTTGAGGGCCCGGCCCAAGGGTCCGCTCTCTCCAGCCTTGGACTGGAGCTGGCGCCAGAGCCAAGCGGAGCTGAGCAAGACCAAATCAGCGGCCGCGCGGGCCCACTGGGTGAGCACTGGCTGGGCGGGCTCGCTGGTCAGCACGTTTCGAATGCGGTCATCTCCGCCCTGCCGGCGCATCAGCTCGCGCAGCGTCGGCTCCCAGCCATGTAGGAGCAACAGACAGAGCCCCAAGAACACCGCGCTGAAGCCAATCATGAGCACGGTGTGCAGCGCGTCGGCGTTGAGCAGCTCCAGAGAGAGGTAGGAGACAAACTGCCTGGCGATGAGCCAACCCACCAGGAAGCGCACGGTGCGCTCCCCAAGATCGAAGCCCTTCTGACTGGCGCGGACCAGGGCGGGCCGCGTGCTGGGGTGCTTGGCCACAGCCAGAGCGTAGAAGCGCACAAAGGCCCGGAAGAGCAGCACCTGCACGACGACAAGCAAGATCAAGCCTGACTCGGGAGAGAGCTCCTGAACCGGCTTGAGGAAGAGCCAGACCACCACCAAGTCGAGCAAAGCCCGCATAGCAAGGGTCATGGGCTCGAGCATTTGCAGCGTGGCCTTTCGCTCCAGAGTGCGCTGGTCCTTGGCACGCTCGTTGAGCAGCCGCTCGCTGAGTTGGCCAACCCGCCCGCGAATCATCTGCCAAATGACGACACCCAAAGCCAGCTTGAGCAATCCCCAAATCAAGGAACCCCAGAAGCCGACGGTGCCGAGGTTCTGACGCAAGGTCACGAAGCGTTCACTGCCCAGACTGAAGAGACGAGGCACCACAACCTGGAGCTCCAGCTTGAGCTCCTCAAAGAGCCCCTCCCGGTCCTTGATTCGCTGGGCCGCGGAGACCTCTCCCCGGATCTCCGCACGAAAGTCCTTGGCTTCCTCCAGCAGAGAGACCACCTGGACTTGATGCTCGAAAGCTTTGGCCTCCTCCCGAGCGGCGATCTTGTCCATCTGGACCAAGACCTCGTTCCAGGTGTCCAAGCGTTCCTGAACCTTGATCCGCTCCGTCGCGTCGGCGACCCGGTCCACCTTGTCCCGATCCAAGGCCAGCTGGGCTCGGCTGGCTTGGGCTTCTCGACGAATCTGAGCGCCAAGCTCCTCCCTCTGCTTTGTGGTCTTGCCGCTCTTGACCGCCTCCTCCCGGAGCTGCTTCACCAGTGCCCGCAGGTCGGCGTAGACCTTGTCCACGCCAGCCTCGCGTTCGCCGCCGAGCACGGAGAGGCCCTGTGCGGCCACCAAGTCAATGTTCAAGTCATCCAGTTGCTTCTGGAAATCGGCCACTTGGGTCTCGTAGGACTCTTCTTGCTCGTCCAGTCGGACTTTGTGTGCCGCGGCCGAGTCATAGTCATCGGCCACGCTGGTGAGCACTTGGGCCACCCAGCGCTGGGCCTCGTCTTGGGCCAGGGCTTGAGCTTGGTCCGCCTCCTGTCGGGCCGTCTCCGCCTGCTCCAAGCTCTTGAACTGCTCCTCGTCGACCTGGTCCTGCTCCTCGAGCCAGATTTGACTGCGGGTCAGGCAGTCCTGAAGCCGTGCCTGCTCCTGCACATCCAGAGCAGCCCAAGCTTGGGAGACGGGGTCGGTTCCAGCTTCGCTCAAGCGCGCGTCGACCTGAGCCAGTGCGGCTTCGAGCTCTTCCACAGCTCCTACTGCCAAGGGCTCGGCCTGCTCTCCCTGCAGCCGCTGGGCCTCCAGCCAATCCAGAAGAGGCTCTTGGGCGCTCCCGTCAGAGAGCGGCAAGGTCGCCGTGATGCGGCGGGCGGCGAAGGGTGCCCGGAGGGGATCAGAGAGGCTCTGAATCTCGGGGCTCAAATCCAGGCGCGCCTTGGGCTGAATGGCCATCGCCAACAGGGCGCCTTGGAGCTGCTCCACGCGGGCGCGCTCTTGATCCAGCCGTGCGATCTCTTCGATGAGAACCGCTCTCTCAGCGGGATCCTCGCTGGCCTCCCAGGCCGCGTTTCGGAGCTGGCGTTCCTGGGCCAGGCCCTCCAGCCCCTGCTGAAGAGACGCCCGCTGAACCCCCGGGTATTCGCGAAGCAGAGCCTCCATCGAGAGGAGCAAGCGGCGCTGAAGGGCATCGGCGCTCTCCTCCGCTGTCAGAGCGCGGTCCCTGGCCTGAACCAGACGCCGCGCGGTGCGTGCGTCTACCTCTCCAAACTCCGTGCGGGACTCCAAGGCGCGCGCCCGAGCGGCCTGGTCCAAGAGCGCCAAACGACCCGAGAGCCACGCAGGGTCCAGCCAGTCGCCACCCGCCAGCTCCGGAAAGGCTTGTTCAACGGCGCCTTGACCCTTGAAGAAGCGCTGCCCCGCGCGGGACTGAGCCTGCGCGGACGTGAGCCGTGCCGCGTAGGAAGGCAGGTCCCGTTGTTCTGCCAGGGCTTGGTCGACCCCAGCGGACTGCGTTGGCGTGCCACCAAGGGCGAGGAGAAGGAGGAGGGGTTGCAACATCTGAGAGGCAGTCTACCTCGCTGCGCTCTCCAAGCTCTCGCAGCGCTCTGCCATGGGTTAGAGGCCGGCTCCAAACCTCTGCGAACCCTGGAGCCCCCCGTGGCACATCCTTGGCATGACTTGCCCAACAACCCCGAGACCGCCCACGAGTGGTTCAACGTCGTGATCGAGATCCCTCGCGGCTCAAAGGTCAAGTACGAACTGGACAAGCCCAGCGGCATGCTGCGCGTCGACCGGGTGCTCTACAGCTCGGTGCACTACCCAGCCAACTACGGTTTCCTGCCGCGCAGCTACTGCGGCGACCACGACCCCTTGGACGTCTTGGTGCTCGGCCACGAGTCCATCACCCCCCTGGCCATCATGCAGGTCAAGGCCATCGGCGTGATGCACATGGAAGACGAGGGCGAGTCCGACGACAAGATCATCGCGGTCAACGTCAACGACCCGGCCTTCTGCGACTACACCGACATTCACCAGCTGCCCGTGCACATCTTCAAAGAGATCCAGAACTTCTTTGAGGAGTACAAGAACCTCGAGAACAAGACGGTCAAGGTGAACTCCTGGGGCGGCGCTGAAGAGGCCCTCAAGGTGGTCAAGGAGTCTTTCCACTTCTACCGCCGTGAAGAGCAGAAGCTGCGCGGCTGGGGCTGAGCCCGGGTCCACTGCGGCATACTGAGTGGATGGAGACCCAATGCTGTTCTTGATGCTGGCTTGCGCTGCTGAATGGGAGTCTGAGCTCACGCCCCTGGAGTTGGAGGCTTGGGCCCCCACTTCTGAGGCACCAGGCCTCCCAGATGCCCCCCTGCACCTGCGCTTCAACGCAGCACTACAAGGCAGCACCCTGGACAACATCGCGGTCTACGACGAACAGGGCGAGTGGGTGGTCCTGGACATCGAGGCAGAGGGTGGCCGTCCGACAGTGTGGGTCTGGCCAGAGCAGAGCTGGGCCCCAGGCTCCACCTACAGCCTGGAGCTGACCCCCGGCCTGGAAGGGCGTGATGGGGAGCTCCTGGGCAGCACCGTACTGATCGATTTCGCGATCCTGCAGCCTCCGGGTGAGGATTGGGAGTAGGCTCTGGCCCCGCAAGATGCGTTGCCTAGACCCAGGACGAACCCATGTGGCCACTGATTCAGGCAGCCTTTGCCCAGAGCGAGGCCACCACAGCGCAGGTTGAGGCTCCCCCCACGGAGCGGGCCGACCCCGCGACCGCAGACCCCACGGCTGCGGACCCCGCGACTGCGGACCCCACAGCGGTCGATCCGACGGCGGTCGATCCAACGGCCCTCGACCCGGCGTCGGCAGACCCCGCCCTGCTCGAGGCCGCAGCAGATTCGGCAGGCTCCGAGCCGGCATCCAGCGGCGTAGACATGGCAACGGCCTTTGACCAGATACTGCCGCCGGCAAGCAACGGCGCAGGCTCGACGGCGGATCCTTCGCCGATGTTCAAGACCTCCGAGTTCCTCTTCGAGGACACCACACGCATCGTGCAAGAGGCCGCCGCCCTTCCCGATCACCCCGAGATGCTCGAGGCGGGCCAGAGCACCCTCGCCCAGCTCCTGGCCCTACCCCTGTTCACCATCGGCGCCGTGGAGTTCACGCCTGGCCGCCTGCTGCTCACTGCGCTGACGCTGGTACTCACCTTTGCGATCTCGAAGCTGATTCGCCGGGCCACGACGCGCGCCTTCAACATGCGCGGTGTCACGGACGAGGGACGTATCGGGGTGACCAACCGTCTGGTCCACTACACGATTCTGCTCCTGGGATTCAGCCTGTCCTTGGAGGCGATGGGCATCCATCTCTCGGCCCTCTTCGCCGCAGGCGCGATCTTCGCGGTGGGCTTGGGTTTCGCGATGCAGAACATCGTGCAGAACTTTGTCAGCGGCGTGATTCTGCTGATCGAGCGAAGCATCAAGCCCATGGACGTGCTCAAGATCGACGGCGAGATCGTACGCGTCGAGCAGATGGGCATCCGGGCCACGGTGGTTCGCACCCGAGACGAAGAAGAGATCATCGTGCCCAACGGCGTGCTCGTGGGCAGCGCCGTGAAGAACTACACCAAGGGCGACCGGGACTACCGCGTCCGGGCGCCGGTGGGTGTGCACTACAAGAGCGACATGAAGCGGGTCGAGCAGGCCCTGCTGCGCGCGGCCAAGGCCATGCCCGGACCGAGTCACCCCAAGGAACCGGTGGCCTTGCTCTTGGATTTTGGGGACAACTCCGTGAACTGGGAGTTGAGCATCTGGACCCGAGACCCCTGGGCCGTGCTGGTCATTCGCTCCGAGCTCAACAAGCTCATCTGGGACACCTTCAAGGAAGAGGGCATCGAGATCGCCTTCCCGCAGCTCGACGTGCACCTGGACAAGGCCGTCATCGACGCCCTGCGCGAAGCTCCAACCCGAAAGGGTCCACGGAGCGGCGCTTAGGTGTGGCCAGTGTGGCTGATGGCTCTGGCCTGTGCGGGCCAAGAGCCTGTGCCCGAGTGGCCTGACTCTGGCTGCCAGAGCGCCCATCGGGCCAACATTGGGCACACGCTCGTTCGCGGAGAGCAGCAGGTCTTGGAGCCAGGTCTGGCCCTGGGAATCCTGGCCCCAATGGACACAGGCTGCTGGCCCGCCATCGTCATGGTCCCCCCCGGCATCGAGGCCGGACTGCCCATCTTGGACACCGAGCTGGGGGCGCAGCTCGCCAGCGCGGGCATCGTGGTGGTGGCCTACGATCCCAGCGGACGGGGGGCCTCGATGGGAGAGGAGGACTACGGCGGGCCCCAGCACCAAGCGGACCTGGCGGCGGTGCTGCGCTGGACAGCGAGTCTGGATGATGTGGACCCCACCCGTGTCACGGTGCTCTCCCGCAGCCTGGGGGTGGCCGCCGCGGCTGGGGCGCTGGGGGAAGAGAGCAGTCTGGATGTGCAGAACTTGGTGGACTTGGAAGGACCTGCCACCCTGCCGGACGACCTGGAGCATGTGGTCGAGCAAGCCAAGGAGACTCTGGAGAGCGCCAGCACCGGCGAGGACTGGTGGATAGAGCGCTCAGCCTCCGCCTCTCTGGGGCAGTACTCCGGGAACTACCTGCGCGTTCAGGCCCTCAATGACCACGCGACGGGAACCTGGCTGGGCCACGCTCTGCGCCTGATGCAGGCCGCAGAAGCAGGGACGGCGGCGAGCGCATCCCTGAACGGGAAACAAGCCCCAAGCTGGAACTACGAGCAGGTTCAAGAGCAGGCTCTGGAGGGGCGCGTGAAGGTGGACGATGCCCGGGCGGTGGCCCTGCTTTTGGGAGCCGTCAATCGCGGTGTAGAATGAGCGCCATGAAGACCTCGACTGTGCTCTCCGTTTTGACGATGCTCACTCTCTGCGCCTGCGAGGGCGGCGGGACCGACTCGGAGGCGGAAGGATCTGCCTCCTTGAGCATCTTAGCTACTTTCTCCGACTACGTCCCCGAGGCGACGGGCTGCCAGACGGCCTACGCCGAGAGCCTCTGGATCGACCTGGAGGCCGCCAGCGGTGAGGCGAGCGTGCTGGCCCAGCCCTGCGATGACCGGGCGGTGTTGTTGGAGGATCTGAGCCTGGGGGAGTGGGTGCTGCAGGTTCGAACCGTGCAGGACCCGGAGACCCACACCGGCATCTGGGGCACCAGTCCAGCAACGAGCATCACGCTTGTGGACGGGGAGAACAGCGCGGATGTTGTGGTGGCCTGCCAGGCGCTCTGCGGGGAGTAGTGCTGGGCTTTTGGGTCAGGACTTCTTGGGTCGGCCCTCGAAGAGATCGCCGTTGTCTTGCCTGAATTCCGTCCAGCCCTGGCCGGGCTGCATGCGCGCGGCGATCAGCTTCATGAAGAGCCAGGTGGTCATGGCGCTGTAGATGGACTCCGCGCCCAGCACCTTGACCAGTCGGCGCAGCGCCGCGTCGAAGCGAAGCAGGCCTTCGTCGGCGCCGAACTCCCGGATGTAGAGTCAGCCCATGTAGACGTGGGCCTCGTGGGTGAAGGCCTCCTCGGAGAGCGCGCTGGCCTCGAACATGGCGATGCTCATCTCGGTCACCTTCACCTCTTCTCCTTGGTGCTGCGGGCGCGAGCCAGCTTCAGTGAGAGTGCACCAGCGGCGTGACCCGCTCTCGCAGCCCAGGCGGCAACTTCTCGTCCAGCGCAGCGATGATCTGCTTAGCCGAGTAGCGCGCAGAGAAGTGCGTAAACAGGATGCTCTCGTTCTCAAAGAGCTCCGCCCGCTCCACAACCTCATCCAGGTGGATGTGGCCCTTGCTGCGGCACTGCTCCACGGAGACACGGTCGTCTACGAAGGTGACCTCCATGACCAGCACCTTGGACTTGCGCACGACCTCTTCTTTCTCGAGCACCTCGATGAGGGAGTCTCCGGTGAAGGAGAGCACGGGGTACTCCAGGGTGTCCGTGATCTCCTTCCCAGCCACGCGCAGATCCCGGATCTCATGCCCGCTTAGGCCCTGGTACTCGGCCTTGAGCTTCTTCTTGGAGCTCCAGACGGAGTAGCCCTGGCAGGGCACACGGTGGATCGAGCGGAAGGGCACAGCAAAGTGGTTGTTCCGCAGTGGGATGCGCTCCCCTGGGCCAACAACGATGAGCTCGTGGGCCAAGCGGCTGCGATCCAAGCGGCGGTAGGCGTTGAACAGGGCCTTGAAGGCGGCCTCGTTCTCGGGCCCGATCACGTAGGTGGGTGGCGTGAGTCCCATCAATCCACGGGTGGCGGCGTGGTAGCAGACACCGCCGATGTGGTCCATGTGGCCATGGGTGATGAGCACGGTGTCCTGCAGCACGGCGCTGCGCGGGCAGCGGCCAATGTCCAGGGCCAACTTGAGCCCAGGGAGCTGGATGCAGGTCTCCAGTCCACCCACGCTGGTGGCGTCAATCGCGATGCCAGAGAGCTGAAGCATGAGGGAATCCGGGGTCAAGGCTTGGTGGCCCACCCCTTTAGTCACCACGGAGGTGTTAGGACAGGGCACCGCAGGAGACCCCTCAGCATGTACACCCGTTTTCTCATTCTTGGTGGCGCCGGTTTGGTTGGAACTCAGGTCGTTCGGCACATCTGCCACGCCCTAGAGCCCGACACCATTGTGGTGGCGTCTCTGAAGCGCGAAGAAGCGGTGGCCTCGTGCGAGGCATTCGAGCGAGAGTTCCCTGGCAAGGTCAACTTTGTTCCAGCCTGGGGCAACCTCTTCGTGAGCCACGATCTGGCCAACTCCGCCCGCGGCGAGATGATGGCGGACCCAAAGACCCGGGCTGCACTCCTGGGTGCGGTGTACGGCGACTTTGACGCGGCCTACGAGGGAAACCAGCTGGTGGGCATGCTTCGCGAGCACAAGCCTCAGGTCGTCGTGGACTGCGTGAACACCGCAACGGGCTTTAGCTACCTGGACATCTTCGATGGTGCCGCCAAGGTTCAAGAGTGGATCGGCGAGGACGGCTTTGATCCGAAGGGAACAAGCGATCTGGAAGGCTTTCTGCTCTCTCAGTCGGTCCCACAGCTGATCCGCCACGTACGCTTCGTTCACCGGTCCACCATCGAGGTCGGAGTGAAGGTCTACGTGAAGGTCGGAACCACCGGCACCGGCGGCATGGGAATGAACATTCCCTACACCCACTCCGAGGACCGCCCTTCCAAGAAGCTCCTGGCCAAGAACGAGGCCGCGTTCGGCCACACGGGCCTGCTCTTCCTTCTGGCCCGCACCCCCGGCGCCCCCATTGTGAAGGAGGTCAAGCCAGCCGCGATGATCGGCTACCGCGCTGTGACCGTAAAGCAGGTTCGCGACAAGCACGGCAACCGCGACTTGGTGCAGGCACAAGCGCTGGCTCTGAAGGCCGGAGACGCCTTGGAGCTCCGAGACGACGCCAAGGGCTACCCCGTCACCGGCGCACTGGATGTCGCCGTGGTGGACACCGGTGAGAACGGCGTGTTCACCCGTGGCGAGTTCAGCGCGATCACCGCTCTTGGACAGATGGAGTACGTCACCCCCGAGGAGATCGCGGCCATCGTGGTGCGTGAGATTCGCGGCGCTACCACGGGCCGGGACATCATCTCCGCACTGGACGGCGCAGTGCTCGATCCCAGCTACAAGGCCGGTCTGGTGCGAGGCGTCGCCCTGCAGGACCTGGAAGCTGTCGAGCAGGCCAGCTTGGAGAACAACAGCGGCGTGCCCAGCATCGCCCTTGGCCGCTTGGGCCCACCCGAGCTCTCCAAGCTGCTCTTCGAAGGCGCGCTCCTTGGCCACGTCTACGGAACCCTGGAAGCGGTCGCCAACGACGCAGCCGACGCACGGGTCGCCGCAGACCGCCTACACGCCGCGCTCGAGGCGACCCAGGTCGGCAGTCTGGCCCCAAGCATTGGGATTCCAATCCTGCTGCCCGACGGCGCAACCTTGCTGCGCGGGCCCCGCATCAACGTGCCCGAGGTCTTGGGACACAAGACCAGCGTGCCCATGAGCGCCAGCTCCGTGGACGCTTGGGCCGCCAAGGGTTGGGTGGACCTGCGGCCCCGCAACTTGGAGCGCTGGCGTGATCGCGCTCGCCGCATGATCCAGGCCCGCACGGACTTGCGCGTCGCCGGCTCAGCCGCTGCGACCATTCAGTCCTACATGAGCGACAAGTTCGAGATCGGCGAGGTCGTCGCTTGGGTCTTCAACAACGAGATGGGCGGCCACCGGGTCAAATAGCGAGGGCTCTTCATCTTCTCGCTCTGCAGGCGATGGCCCAGAGCGAAGGAATGCCATCCCAGCGAACGCTCAACCCGCGAGCGACCGTAGGGTTCGACAGGCGGTGTTCAGGTCCACTGGTTTGGGCAGAAAGGCCCCCATACCGGCGTTCATGGCCGAGGCCCGCTCATCGCCCACGGCTGCAGAGAAGGCCACGACGGGCAAACTCACATCCAAGGCGCGAATTCGCTCCAACAACGCCAATCCGTCCAGGCCTGGCATGTGCAGATCGGTGATGACCACGTCCGGTTTCAATCCCCCACCCAACAAGCCCAGGGCGGCCAATCCGCTCTCCGCCAGAGTGACTTGTGCACCTCGGCTCTCGAAGAGGTTCTGGCCGACGAAGCGATTGACTGCGTTGTCATCCACAAGCAGCAGATGCAGTCCATCCACTCGTTCCTTGGGCTGGGCGCTCAGCTCCACCTCGACCGCTTCAGTGGGCAGTCGAACGACAAAGAGGCTGCCAACGCCCTCGGAGCTCTCCACCTCTATGTCTCCTTCCATCGCAACCACCAGCTCTCGAACCAGGGCTAGCCCCAAACCGCTGCCACGCTGTCGACCGTCCGCGCCCTTACTGTAGCGGTCAAAGATGCCCGAGATCTGTGCGGGCGGGATGCCCGAACCCGTGTCCCGGACTTGCAGCTCAAGCTGACCCTCGGCCCATCCCACGGAAACCTGGATCTCTCCGGCCTCGGTGAACTTGGCGGCGTTCCCGATCAGGTTCCCCAAGATCTCCGTCACGCGTGCCTCATCGAGCATCAGACCAACAGGAACAGCCAGCTCCACATCCAGACTCAGCTTGACCTTGTCGGTGGAGATGGCGCCCTGGTAGCCGGTGAGGATTCGCGTGCAGAGGGCACGGATGGCTGTGGGCCGCGGACAGATCTCCAGCTCCCCTGAGTCCAACTTGGCCAGGTCCAACACATCGTTGAGCAAGGAGAGCAGCACCTGGCTGCTGCCACCAAGAGCAGCCAAGTAGGCCGGGGCGCGCTCCCCTGCGTCTCCTTCACTCAGAAGCTGGGAGAGCCCGACGATGCCGTGCAGCGGAGTGCGGATCTCATGGCTCATCATCGCGAGAAAGTCCGCCTGACGACGCTCAGCCTCTCGGGCTCGGGCCTCTGCCAAGCGGCGCTGCTCCGACTCCTCTTCCAGCTCACGAACGCTGGCTTGCAGCTCCAGAATGGCGGCTCGGCGGGCCCGCATGAAGAGCCAGACCGCCGCATAGAGCACAGCGAAGAAGCCGATGATGGAGATGACACCATTGGCATACTGCGTCAGCTCAGAGAACTGAGCCTCCAGCCACACGCTCAGGATGGCGCTCAGAGCCAACATCACCCCGGCGTCCGCCCGAAAGCTGACCAGCGCATGCCCCAAGAAGGGAATGGACATCCAACCCATCATGCTCGCGCCGCGTCCCTGCACCCAGCCTACGCCAAAGAGCAGGGCCAAGCTGACCAAAGAGACAAGAAAGGTGCCTACGCGCACGTTGACGTGCCGACCCACCAAGTAGGCGGGGCCCACGAGCAAGGTGATCACATAAGGCTGGGAGATGGTGCCTGAACCCTGATGTACGTAGGCGACCACCGAAAACACCGCGCCGAGCACCGCCAAGAAGGCCGCGTAGACCGTGAGCCTCTCGAGCTCGTCTTGATGGGTCTGTGCTGTGCCTGTCCTCGTCAACGATTCAGCCTTTTGGGTGGTTGGTCCAACAATCGGACCTTCCAAGGATCCTCTGAAGCGAGACAAAAAGAAAGGGCAACCCAACTTTTGGGCTGCCCTTCTTGAGTCTCACACCCAGCCGCTACTTGGCAGGAGTGGGCTCCTCTTCCTTCTTCTCCCCTGAACCGCCGCCCTGCAGACGCTCGAAGAGCATGGTGGAGATGTCCTCGATCTTGGTGTCCTCGTCCTTGGCCACAGCCAACATGCGGTGACAGCCAGGACAGCCGGTGACGATCTTGTCCTTCTGGGTCTCCTCCATGATCGTCTGGAAGCGGTTCTTAGACACCTTGGCTGGGCTGTCCCAGAGGTAGCCGCCGCCGCCGCCGCCGCAGCATGCAGGCGTAGTAGGACTCTTTCCAGAGGTCACACCGGTCACGCCGGCCTTTGCCAACAGGGTGTCGAAGGCAGCAGTCTCATCGTTGTGGATGGTCTTGCAGGGATGGTGCACCGCCACCTCTTCCTTGGACATCTCGATCTTGAGCTTGCCACTCTCGATGAGCTCAAGGAGCAGGGTGATGTGACTCATCACGCCGGTGAAGGGTGCCTTGCCCATCTCCACAGCGGCTGCCGAGAGCTGGGTCGAGACGTTGTCTCTACAGTGAGGACAGACGGTGAGGATCTTCTTGGTGTGATCCTCGCCCAAGGAGTCGGAGAGCTCCTCGACCTTTTCGATCTTGTAGAAGGGCCAGTCCTCAAAGACACCACCACCGTGCAGCAGGCCCTCGCCCCAGCAGGTCTCATCTTCCAGAACGCCGTACTTCACGCCAGCTGCTTCCAGCAAGCGCGCGGTCGCGACGACCACCGGGCGAACATCGGGGCTGTAGGAACCCTGGCAGCCCAAGATGAAGAGGATGTCGTGCTCTTCGGCGTCGTAGATCGGGATGCTGTTGTCTTCGATGAACTGGGTTCGATCGGAGCTGTCCGCAGCGAAGATGTTGCCGGTGCTGCTCACGGGGCTGGCGCCGGTGTCCTTCAGGGCACGTGGCGGGTACACGCCGGCTGCGGTCATGCGGGAGCGAAGCTCCAGACCAGCCTTAGAGGGACGGTTGCCGACGGGGCAGACCGTGTCGCAGGCGCGGCACTGGGTGCAGGTGGAGACGATGTCCGGAGGAGCGAGCTCCACCAGTGCCTCCTCGTTCGCGTCTGGATCCCGGAAGGCCAAGACGAAGTGCTCGCGCGGCTTGAGGCCGGCTTCCGCAGAGGGGCAGGCATCGTTGCAGCGACCGCACTCGATGCAGGCCGCTGGGTCGAAGAGGGTGTGGAAGCTGAAGTCGCTCACACCGTTGGGCATACCAACGCGCGCCAACTCAGCCTCGAAGTACTCCTCGGTGGCGTCCTCGTCGCTCATGTCCAGGTCGATGCCAGGGACCGCGCGGTCGCCGGGAATCTCGGTCATGTGCTTGAGCACCACGTTCACTGGGCCAACGACCAAGTGGAAGTGCTTGCCGTAGGCAATCAGGCTGGGGAAACCGCAGAGGATCAAAAAGTGAATCCACCAGTTCACCATGGCGCCCGTGTTGTTCAGGTCTTCCATGCCCGGCACGAAGCGCTCGACCAAGTAGGTCACCATCAAGCCGGCGATGAGGGCCAGCACGATGCCGGACTCCAGCATGTGGGTGAGCTGGTTCCGCATGACGGTGTAGCGGCGAATGGCCAGGGCGATGACGCCCAGCAGCACCAGCACCGCGACGCCGTCCAGGACGTAGTCCAAGGGCCCCAGTCCGATGGGATGCTGCAGATCCAACAGGCCGTTGAAGAAGTGGGTGACCGACTTGAGACCGAAGGTCACGAAGCCGTAGAACACCGCAAAGTGGAAGACACCCGCGCCAGGGCGGTTCGCGATGACCTTCTTCTGGGAGAGCACTTCCCAGATGCCGGTCCACAACCCAGCTTTGTTGATGATCTTGATCTGGTCGCGCTTGGGCCACACATGCTTGAGACGACGTGTCCAAGCGATGTAGCCGGCACTGCCGGCGCCAGCGAGGGCACAGAGAAGGATCAGAACCGCTTGGATGTACTGCATGCAAAGCCTCGGGTCGTCAGCTCGGGGCCGGGCGACCCCAGGGGGCGCCGGCGGGAACTGAATGGCCATTCAGATTCAGGGGCAAAGTCCACCTATCCTATTGGGGGCGGCTGCCCCACATTGCGCTGCCGCAGGGCATGGTGGCGCAAAGACACAGGTCCCCAAGCACTCCGGCCGGGATGTAATACGCCGTAATGTATCGGTGCCCCAAAGCGGACTATCTTGCTTCCATGTCACCCCCTCTGCCGCTCATTCCCTTGCGTGACGTCGCCCTGCTCCCAGGCACGACGGCTGAGCTGCTTGTCGGCCGCACCGGGACCCTGGCGGCACTGGAGAGAGCTGGCTCCGGACTCTTGGTCTTTGCCCAGCAAAAGCGCGCTACGCAGGCAACGCCCCGCGCCCTCCAGGACCTGAACCCCCAGGCTTGCACCGGCCGTGTGCTGGAGCACTGGACCACCGCATCGGGACAGCAGAAGGTTCGTGTTGAAGGGATCTCCCGCGTCTCTGTCGCGAGCCTGCTCCCTCAGCTCATTCTGCTGACCGCGCGGGTCAACCGCGCTCCAGCCCTTCTAGATTCGGACGCTGCCGAGGCCGCCATGGCCACCTACGCCATGTGGTCCGAAAACCTGGGCCTGGTCCAGCACTGCCAAAAGCCCAGCGATGCGGTGTACCGACTGGCCCACAACTTGGGCGACCGATTGAGCACCACAGGCGTGCTGGCTTGCCCAGATCTCTCCGAGATCTTGGTCGAAGTCCTGGAGCGCCTAGACACCCGCTCGGGCGTGGCTTGGGTACATTGACCGCCCGCTAGTCCCGGCCGCCGTAGACAGGAATGCCCCCGGCGTTGAGCCGATCAAAGACCAAGCTGGTCTCGATCTGAGCGACCTCTTCACGCGTGGTGAAGGAGTCCAAGGCCAGATCCCGCAGGTGATCTGAGTCCCGCACAGCGACGTGCAGGATGTAGTCGTACTTGCCGCTGACATGAAAGGCCTGCACGACCTCCTCCAGACTGGCGACGTGGTCTTGAAAGGTGCGCAACCGGTCGCGGCTGTGTTGGGTGAGCGCGACCAGCATCAAGGCCTGAAGCCCAACCTGGGCAGCGCCTGGGTCCAGCTCCGCGTGGAAGCCCACCAGAGCGCCTTGGTCCACCAATCGGCGCACCCGACCCAGGCAAGTAGAGGGAGCAAGGCCGATACGGGCGGCCAGCTCCTTGTTGGACAGCCGCGCGTCATCCCGAAGGTGACGCAGGATGTCGAAGTCGATTCGATCCAGGGGGGCAATTTGGCTCATAAACAGAATTCTATTCGATAGGCAAGCATTGTGCATGAACCTATGCTTCTAAGTATCAACAAATTCCGAAGGAGCTTAGATATGGCATGGGACACCCTGGCGGTTCACGCAGGCCGAGGCGACCTTCGAGAGTTGGGCGTACACGCCCCTCCTTTGGATCTGAGCACGACCTACCCTGTGCCGGACCGCGCTGCCGGTACCGAAGCTCTGGAGGCCTTGGCCTCGGGTCAGGCCAGCGCCTCCAACCCGGTCTACGCGCGCCTTCACAACCCAACGGTTGCGCGCTTCGAGCAGGGCCTGGCCGCTCTGGAAGGCGCGACGGACGCCGTGGCCTTCGCCAGCGGTATGGCAGCCATCACCGCCATCTTCATGGCCATGCGCAGCGACGGCGCACACGTGGTCGCGGTGCGCCCGCTCTACGGCGGCACCGACCATCTGCTGAGCGCCGGTCTCTTGGGACTGGACGTGAGCTGGGTCCAGCCAGATGGTGTGGCAGCAGCCATCCGTCCTGAGACCTCCCTGGTGTTGGTCGAGACCCCCGCCAATCCAACGCTGGCGCTGGTTGACCTGAAGGACATCGTGGCCCAAGCCGGGGACGTTCCCGTCGTGGTCGACTCCACCTTCGCGACCCCCGTGCTCCAGCGTCCCCTTGAGCTGGGCGCCGCCATGGTGGTGCACAGCGCGACCAAGTTCCTCGGAGGACACGGAGACGTGCTCGCCGGAGTGGTGGCTTGCGGTGGCGAGTTCGCCGCCAAGCTGCGCCAAGTCCGAGTGATCACAGGTGCCGTTCTGCACCCACTGGCCGGCTACCTGCTGCACCGGGGCCTGCAGACCCTGCCCGTTCGCGTCCGCAAGGCGCAAGAGAACGCACAAGTGCTCGCCGAGCGCCTGGCCAGCCACCCCATGGTGCTGGGCGTGCGCTACCCCGGTCTGCCCGGACAGGATCCAAAGGGATTGGTCGGTACCCAGATGAAGGGCCCTGGCTCCATCCTGGCTTTCGAGGTCGCCAGCCAGAACCACGCCGACCAGATCATGGCCTCGGTGAAGGTGATGACCCCGGCCGTGAGCTTGGGGAGCACCGACACACTCATTCAGCAGCCTGCAGGCCTGACCCACCGCATCATCGGAGATGCCGCCCTGCTCGAGGGTGGCATCCAGCTCGGTCTTCTTCGGGTCTCGGTTGGGCTGGAGGATCCCGAGGATCTCTGGAATGACCTGTGCCAAGCCATCGAAGGGCCTCAGCTGGCTGCTGCCAAGTAGCAGAGGCGGCCAGCCAATTCAGTGCGGGTCCGCGGGAGCGGGCTTCCCTGCGAGCCCAGTGGCGGTCAGAAAGACGCTGTCCCTGGGCTGGCCGATGGCCACGCCCACCGGCGAGCCCTCGCTCACGCTCTTGGGCACCGTCCCATGCTCATGGCAGCTCGCGCAGGGGCCCGTGGCCGCCTGATCTACTGCTACTCCGCCATTGGCGTCCACAAAGCCATAGCGCCAGCCCGCCGGGAGCTTCTCCATGATGCCGATTCCTCCGTCGAACTTCTCCTTCACGAGCACCGATCCCACTGGAAAGCGACGCTTGCCAGCCTGGTGGAAGGACTCCCAGCCCGGCTCATTGACGTACACCGTGATGCGGAGTTCCTCTTCACTGGGCTGCCCCTCCACGGCGTGGAAGGGCACATCCGTTCCAGAGGTGGGCATGAAGCAGAGGGTAAAGAAGCCCGGAGGGGCCTTGGCCGAGGCTGCCAGCCGATAGTCAGCGCGGTAGGACCCCGCGATCTTGGCCATCTCTGCACCAGCATCCAGAGGAGGTGCCGTCGCCCTGGCGGGCGGCGAAACACCCGAGGAGCCGCAGCCCATCAACACCAACAACAACAGCTTGCCCATTCCGACTCCAGTCACTGCGGAACGGTGCACAGGCACCTGCCTTACAGCAGGTGGCCCCACTCCTGGTCGGTGTAGGCCGCACAGGTGGCCTCGGTGGCGGACAAGGTGTTGAATCGCTGCTCGCAGAAGTCCTGCGTTCGGCCGCCTACATCTTGGCCCGCCTGGATCTCTTCCTCCTCCAAGACCTGCAGCTCCCAGGTCCACGTTGTGCAGGAGTCCACAAAGCTCTCCCCACTCTCATGACCGGCATCGGGCCAGCCCAGGCCCCAGTCTTCTAGGCATTGGCCATAGAGACTCTCCGCCGCCTGGCACATGTCCAGGCAGACGACAGGCGCCTCGGGATGGGCCTCACAGCCCAATGCGAGTCCGAGCGTGAGGAGAGCGAGCGGCATCAGTAGAAGGAGATGCTGCTGACACCCAGGGTAGAGGGCACGAAGCCTTCGCTGGTCACGTCTTCGCAGGCGTCCACATCGACGATCATCACGCCGCCTTCGGTCTCCGTTCCATAGTTGTAGCCGACGGCCAACCAGGCCTCGTCCCGGTCATTCATCCAAGGACCCGAGGTGTAGGGCATGTCGCCGCCGAGCTGGTTCATGGCCTCGCCGCCGGCATCCACACAGTAGAGCTGGCTGGCGTAGCTGGGCGTCAGCACGTGCAGGAGCGCCCGACCGGTAGAGGCGAAGGCCAACCCGGCGATGTCGCCACCCAGGTCAGACTCGCTCACGACGTCCTCCTCGCTGCCATCGGCGACATTGAGGATGGACAAGCCGCCGTCGGGGCTACCAAAGAGGCCGGTGCGAATGAAGAGCAGCTCGGGATCCTCCGGGTGGGCCTGGATGCGTGGGTTCACACCCACTTCCCAGTCTTGGGTGATGCTCTGTGCAGCGCAGTCGATCTCCAGGATCTGGCCAGGTCCGGCGCTGCTGAAGTCCGCCGTATTCAGCATCTGCAGTGCGACGAAGAGGCGGTCACCGTCCTTGACCATGGCGGCAGCCTCTGGGGCACCGTCGGCGTCCGAGTAGCTGCTCAGGTCGATGGAACCGACTGGGTTTCCGGAGCTGGAGTAGATGGCGATCTTGTCGACGCCGTACTGGGAGATGAAGAGGTTGTCCCCGCAGAAGTGCGCGTCCTGAGGGTTGGCGCCCTCGGCCAGGGAGAACTCCAAGGGGTTGTTCCAGTCGCCCAGGGTGTAGAGGCGCACGTAGTCCGCACCAAAGCGGCCCAGCTGAATGGCGTAGTCCCCCTCCACGATAACGACGCTGTCGCTGGCGATGTCGGCCACGTCGGTGGCGGTGCGGCTGCCCAAGTCAAAGCTGGTCAAGGCGCCAACGCTGTAGTTGGTGGTCGTGGCCAGCCCCGTGGTCTGGGGGTCTGCGTCGGCATCCGAGTCCGAGTCCGAGTCCGCATCGGCGTCCGAATCGGCATCGGTGTCTGCGTCTGTGTCGGTATCGGCATCCCCTTCGGTCGAGGTGTCTGCGGTGTCCTCCAAGTCGGTGGATGGGGGGCAGCCGATGAGCAGAGCGAGCATCGAGAGAATCATGGTTGTCTCCTAAGAATCAAGCTTCCCAGCGCAACGTCAACAAGACGGTGCGGCCAGGCAAAGGGTATCCGACAAAGTCGGTGAGCGGTTGAAGGATCAAGGAAGGGTCTTTGGGATCCAAGACGTTTCGCGGCACGGACTCGACCTGACGGTTCTGCAGGTTGAGCACCGAGGCCTCGAGGCTGGGTCCCTTCTCAAAGGGTTGGGTGCGCACAAAGGCGCCGTGCAGGCTGCGCGGCGGGGTGAGGTACCAGTTGGTGCTGTCCCAGTAGTTCTGGGCCACGTAGGTCCAGTGGTGCCCGATTCGCACCCGCTCACCCCAGTGCACGCTGCTCTGGGTTGAGATCTCCCAGAGCGGCACCCGCGGGAGCTGGTTGTCGGCGACGGCCGGGTCCTGCACCAGGTTCACGCTCGCCATGCGCGTCAGGTTCCACTGCAGGTCCACCCAGCCAGCCACGTCGGCCTGCGCACTGAGCTCAACGCCCTGGGTCCAGGCCTGTCCGATGTTCTGAGCCACCAGAGTGCGCTGGCTGTTCTGGATCCAGGTGATCAGGTCGGTGCTGGACTGCCAGAAGTGCCCCAGCTCCACGCTGCCTTGCAGCCACCAGTGCTCCGGGCTGCGTGCGCGCAGACCCACATCGGCTTGCCACCCTTGCTCAGGGCGCAGACCCTCGTTGCCCAGGAGTGCGCCTCGGTCGCCGTAGAGCTCGGCAAAGTCAGGCGGGCGGAAGTAGCGACCGGCGTTGGCCTTGAACACCAGGTTGGGCTGAAGCTCCACCAAGGCGCCGATGCGTGGGGTGAAGCTAGGCTGAAGCGGAACAGGTGCGACGGTGTCGACCTCCTCCAGTGCCAGCTCCCGGTTGTCGAGCACACCGCCCTGAACGACAGGGGTGATGCGCAGGCGGTCCTGGAGCAGCCAGATGTCTGCCGAGAGGGCCGCGCCGTAGGTGGCGCGCTTGTGGAGAGGGAAAGCCTCATCTCCCAGCCAGTCTTCCGTCAGCCCACGATCCCAGCGTCCCCAGACGGTCAGGGAACCCACCAGCGCAGGCGAGGCCACCCAGCTCGCGCTGCTAAGCACGCCGAGCTGTTGGCTCACGGTGGACAGGTGCTGTGTGCCCGCTCCGACCTCGCCTTCGAGATCCAGCAAGGTCTCTCGGCGGTGCTGGTGCCAAGCCCGGGCCTGAAAACGCCCCCGCTCCAGGCTGCGCTCCAGCTCCACCGCCCCCAGGTTCCTGAAGCCCTCCAGGCGCGCGTCGAAGGCCCGGTTTCCGCTGTGGCCGGGCAGACCCTCCTCCCGCTGCATGGCCGTGTCCATCACGGTGAGCTGCCAAGGCCCCAGGTCGGCCTGGACCCGCATCAGGGCGCTGAGCTGGTCGGTGTCGTTGTTGACGCGCTCTTGGACCGAGTCGTCGATCAGGTTGTAGCGGGTGCCCGAGTCGTTGAAGAAGTCAAAGTCGCCCTGGGTGTGGAAGGCGTCGACCAGCACCAAAGTGCGTAGCTTCCCCTCAAGAGCCGTGTGGTTCAGGCTCCCGCCGACCCGCGCGGTGTTGAAGGAGCCGCCGGTTGCGTAGACGGCGCTGCCTGGTCGCTGGCTGGTGACCAGGTTGACCACACCGCCGATGGGGGCGGCGCCGAGCTGAGGAGGCGCGTTGCCGCGATAGACCTCGACCCGCTCGAAGGCCTGCAGGGGCAGCTCGGAGAGGTTGACGCTGCTGCTGCCGTCTGGGTTCAGGGGGATGCCGTCCAGGTGGATCTGCACCTGGCGGGTGGAGGAGCCCCGAATGGAGACGGCGGAGAAGTCTCCGAGCCCGCCCAGGCGGGTCACCGTCGTGCCGCTGGCCGAGTCCACAGCTGCGCCCACGTCCCAGCTCGCCGGGATGCGCTCGTCCACCTCGATGACGGTGACCGCGGCCGAGGTGTTCTGGGCATCGGGTGCCGCCAGGCGCTTGTCCCGAACGACCATGGCGGCCTCGCCGTCCTCGGAGGTGTCCTGAGCGTCCTCTGGCGGTGCGTCCTCCGCTTGGGCAACCGGAGCCAGCAGACACCACAACGCGCCCACGGCAAAGCCACACACCCGAAGGGGTGCGCGAGAGAGGCGGGTTCTGTTGTTGGTGGGCGTCATGGGTCCGGCATGCACGCAGGGCACCAGACACCGAAGCAGTCCTATGGCCTGGCTGTGACACAAGGACGGCCGATGCTGATCTGCTACCCCGCAGCTCAAGCAAGATTGGACGATGGGCCGGTCTCCTGACTTCCGGTTCAATCCCTGCGCCTTCCCAGATTTCTCCAGTGGCGTTGCAGAGACCGTCCTGCCAAATGGCAGGTCCCAGTCACAGTGGCGGGGGCCGTGCTGGACTTAAACCAGCTTCCCGTTTCACCCAAGAGCTACCTTGGGCACCCATCATCACAAATTTTCAAAGAGGACCTGCGGAGTACCTCACAGCAGCGGCATCCGCAAGATCCAATTCACCTAATGCGCACGCCGATGGAGACTGCACCGTAGGGCGCCTCGATGTTGATCAAGTCACCGTCCGCGTTCAAGAAGGAGGGAATCAGACCCAGCTCTGGGGCCAGAAACAGGGTGCGCTTCTCATCCAGCTTGCGGTCGAACTGAAGACCGAAACCCACCTCGCCCAGAGGCACTACGACGTTCTCCTGCTCCTCCGGAGTGCCATAGACAAAGCCTGCGCTGAGGTGCAGGAAGGCGCTGCGGGTGGACTGGGGTTGAAGGCGCATGTTGAAGTCCACCATCGGACCCCACGCCCACGGAGGGGGATTCGGGCCGGCCCGCGTGCCAGGAGGTACATCGTGCATGTACACAGCGCGGAGGCCGATGGACTGGCCGTCTCCAATGTCCAGTCCCAGCCCAATGCTGGCCGCTGGAATGTCACCGGAGCCGCTGAAAGGCACCGCGATGGCGCCTCGGGTCATCACATAGAGGGGGTCTTCCACCGTGGCTTCTTGAGCGGGTACTTCCGTGGCCGGAGGCGGGGTGCTCTGAGCGTTGGCGAGTCCGATGAGCAGGGAGAACATCAGTCGTCCTTGGAGCCGAACATCATGCCGACGGTGATGGAGGTGTAGGGAGCCACTGCACCGGGAACAAAGCCCAGCTCGGGCTGAATGAAGAGGCGGTCTCCGTTGCTGGTCTTCTTGACCATGCGCGCACCAAAGCCGAACTCAAAGATGGGGAGAATCACGTTCTCCTTGTCCTTCTCAGCGGAGTACACAAAGCCCAGGGCCAAGGCGGGGTAGAAGTTGAGACGCCGCTCGTTCTCCAAGTGGAACTGGTAGTCTAGGACCGGGCCCCAGGCCCAGTCGACCTCGCGGTTGTTGGAGATGGGGTTCGGGGGCGGGGAGTCCATGTAGATGGCCCGCATTCCGAAGGTGTGGCCGTTGTCCAGCTCCACACCCACACCCACGCCGCCGACGGCGATCTGCCCCAAGCCGGTTGCAGGCACCGCTATGGCGCCGCGTGCGCTGACATAGATGGGCCGCTCCTCGAGCTCATCCAGGTCAGAATCGAGGTCTGGGACAGCGGCCGGGGCAGCCGCTACGGGAGCAGCACGAGGCGCTGGCTGAGGAGCAGCGACGGGAGCGGCGGCAACCGGGGCCGGCGCAGGAGCAGCCTCAGCGGGCTCACCCCAAGTGCCCTCGAGAACACTGTCCTCGGAGTCCGTATCCTGGGAAGCACCCTCGTCCTGAGGGGCGGTCTCTTGGGCGAAGGAAGCGTTGCTGAGAAGAAGTGCGAGAACGAACATTGGGGAACTCCTGTTTCACGGAGACTCATTGCAGGGGCCGTGCCAACTCCTCCAAGCCCGCATCCAGGGCCTCTGTGCGCCAACGAGGCCAAACTCTGCGTCTCTTCATGACGCAGCGCGTCATGAAGAGACGGTAGACTGTCCGCAATCGGAGAAGGCATGTCCACCCATCCCCCAGAGACTCTGGGCCCGTACATCCTGTTGGAGACCCTTGGTCGCGGCGGCATGGGCGTGGTCTACCGAGTCCAGGACACCCACCTCAAGCGCAGCGTGGCGGCCAAGGTCACCCACGCTCCCCTGGTAGAGGGCAGCCCGGAGTACGCCCGCTTCGTGGAAGAGGCCCAGATCACCGCCCAGCTGCGGCACCCCAGCATCGTCTCGGTCCACGAGCTGAACAGCCTGCCGGACGGGCGCGCCTACTTCACCATGGAGGAGGTGGAAGGTCAGACCCTGGCCGAGGTCTTGGAGCAGCTCCATGCAGCCAGCACCACGGAGTGGGCGGTCACCGACCAAGGCTGGACCTTCAAACGCCTGGTCGAGTCCTTTCGACGCACCTGCGAGGCAGTGGCCTACGCCCACTCCCGCAGTGTCGTGCACCGGGATCTAAAGCCCAGCAACGTCATGCTGGGGCGATTCGGTGAAGTGCTGATCATGGACTGGGGCCTGGCCAAGGTCCTGGACGGAGAGAGCGCTGTTCCAGAGCCGGTGCTCACCGAACGCTCCAAGATCCTGGAAGGCTCCGCCACCGCCACCAGCGCCGGTGAGCTGATGGGCACCCCAGCCTTCATGCCCCCGGAGCAAGCCCGTGGCGACTGGGCCCGCGTCGGTTTCACAAGTGATGTGTACAGCTTGGGGTCCATTCTCTACAACATCCTTCGCGGCTGCCCGCCCTACCAAGGCAGCATCGGCGAGGTGCTGCGCAGCGTGATCCAGGGGAATCTGGAGCCCCCTGATGCTCCCCGAGATGGCCCACGCCCGCCCGTCCCGCAGGACCTCTCGGAGATCTGCCTGCGTGCCATGGCCCCCGACCCCAAGGCCCGACACTCGGATGCATCCGAGCTCGCCGCAGACGTGGGCGCTTGGCTGGACGGCTCCCGCCGCAGAGACACGGCGCGCAACCTCGTGATGGAGGCGGCGGCCCACTCCAAAGAGGCCGCGGAGCTGCACGCCCAAGCAGAGCGCTTCCGCTCCGAGGCCTTCCGCCGCCTGGAGAACGTGGCCGAGCACGACCCGGTGGAGCTCAAGCTGGCAGGTTGGACCCTGGAGGACCGTGCCAAGCGCCTCGAGCTCCAAGCCGATCTCGTCGCCTTGGAAGGAACCCGAACCCTCCAGACCGCCCTGAGTCTGGCGCCCGACCTGCCCGAGGCCCACGCAGGGCTGGCCAACTACTACCGGCAGCGTCACGCCCAGGCCGAGGCCGCCCAGGAGCCCAACCAGGCCGCCCTCTGGGAGGTCCAGCTGCGCGACCACGACCGCGGAGAGCACCGCGACTACCTGGAGGGAACCGGCGCGCTGACCTTGGTGACGGATCCCCCCAACGCCGAGGCCGTGCTCTACCGCTTCGTAGAGCAGGACAGGCGGCTGGTGCCAGAGCGCGTTCGTTCCTTGGGCCGAACCCCCATTCACAACCTGCCTCTGAGCGCCGGCCACTACCAGGTGCTGCTGCGGCGCCCTGGCTACGCCGAGCTGCGCTACCCCGTCAGCATCGGTCGCCTGGAGCACTGGGACGGGATCGCACCCGGCGAGTCTCGCCCCAGCCCCATCGCCCTGCTGCGTCAAGACGAGCTGGCCGAGGAGGAGTGCTACGTGCCAGCGGGCTGGTTCCAGGCCGGCGGAGACCCCGGCAGCCCACACTCCCTGAGCGGACAGCGCCTCTGGGTCGATGGCTGCATCTTCAAGAAGTACCCGGTAAGAAACCGCGAGTACTTGGCCTTCCTCAATCACCTGGTCGACAAAGGCGAGCGCAAACTGGCCGAGAGCTATGGCCCGCGCTTTGAGGGATTCCTGCTGCTGAACCGTGGGTTGGACGGACACTTCACCCTGCGAACAGACATGACCCTGTTCTCCCAGCACCCCGACGCCCCCGCGGTCATGATCGACTGGCACGCAGCCAAGGCCTTCGCGGACTGGGAGGCCGAGCGGACCGGTCTGCCCTGGGACTTGCCAGAAGAGGTGGCCTGGGAAAAAGCAGCGCGCGGCGTGGACGGCCGCATCTTCCCCTGGGGCAAGACCCTGGATCCCACCTGGTGCAATGTGCGCGACTCCCATGCCGGCGCCCCAGGACTGAACCAAGTCACAGAGAACCCAGTGGACGTGAGCGTCTTTGGCCTCTGGGGCATGGGCGGCAACGTGATGGACTGGTGCCGCGACACCTTCCGGGCCTCTGGGCCTCCGATTCAGGACGGACGGGCCAGCCTGCTCGACACCCCAGGCAGCGCCCGAGCGATTCGAGGCGGCCACTGGTACTCGGTCGACCAGCTCTCCCGCTGCGCACACCGCTTCCGCCTGGAGCCGGAGATGCGCGGCTACATGATTGGCTTCCGCTTGGCGCGAAAGCTCTCGACCCCCTGACTAGTCTTTGGCCCGGACACCGGCACCCAGAGGTGGGTTCAGGTTCACAAACCAGCCCTCCTCACAGTCCACCGTCTTTGGAACAACCTCAAAGCCGGGGTCGGGGTGCTCTCCTTGCACCGTGTAGCGCCCGGGCGGCACGTTCAGCCAGACCACACCACCGTCCACAGAGCTGGCCTCTAAGCTGGGATCCGGCTGAATGAACTCGTTGAAGTAGATGGGCTGGACCGTGTCCAGCGCCGGCACCAACTCCATCACGACGCCCGGCTCCCCATGGGGGCGCAGCGCATTGAACTCCTCCCAGGTGCTCATCTCTGCCACGGCCGGCACGGTCACGGTGTTCACCACGATGCAGGCAGACAGGTCGATGTCCACGCCCCCTTCCCCGAGGGTCTGGGCCATGAGCACAAAGACCTCGGTCGGGACGGCCTGCAGATAAAGGCGATCCAGGTCTTCCTCTGGCGTGAACAGGGCATGCCTTGCGGTGAGGTAGCCCTCCCCTTCCACCACTGGCGTGAAGCTGGCCCCAGCGGGAACCTCGGCGGACCAGAGTCCCTCCGGTCCTGAGCTGACCTCGATGTCCAAGCCCTCCAGGCGCACGGTCATGCCTTCCAGCAGCGCGCGATCCACAAAGCGGAAGACCACGCCGCTGACCTGAACCATCTCGGTGGCGCTGTCCGAGTCGACTGGGGAGTCCACCGGAGAGTCGATCAGGGTGTCCGGCGTGGGCGGTGTCCCTTCACAGGCGAGAAAGAGCAGAACCAACACGGACCCTCCGTAGTTGTCCCTATTCTTTCATACGGATGGCGGCGACTGCATTCCAGGCAGCAAGATGCGAGAAGGGCAGCGAGGACAGGGGGCAACCCCCATGTCGGCTCCAGGGAAGGGGGTCAGTTCCAGTAGGCCCAAGCGTGGTCACCGGCCTGGATGGAGTCCCGTTGGGAGAAGCCGTTCTCCGGGTGGTAGATCTCCTCGATGAGCTCCACCTGGCAGTCGGGCAACACCCGCTCATGGTGCAGCATGACGCCCTGAATGCTCAGAGTCCCCAGGCCCTCGGCGCTGGGAATGTAGGCGGCCAACTGACCCGCCAGCAGCGCTTCACACTCTGGCCCCACGATGAGCTGCTGACGCACCTCCCCACCAGACTCTGACGTGTCCACCCAGCCGTGCACCTCCATCAGCACACCGCCGGCAAACAAGCGGTCATCGGAGCGTTGATCGCCATGCTCGCCCACCAACTCTCCATCCAGATCAATGAAGGTCCTGTCCACCTGACTGGCCAGAACAGGCTCCTCGCCGTGGCGTGGGTACAGATCGTAGGCCCCCTCCAACTCAACCTGCTCAACCCAGCCCTGCCCGTCAAAACGCATGACCCGGGTGAGCGGCCGTGGACCGCGCTGCAGCCCCCAAGCGGTGTCCTCCCCCAAAACGACCTGCTCCACCTCAGACCAAGCCACATCGCCGCTGCTGTCCGCCTCCGGCAAGAGCGCGCCATCAAAGTACTGGTACTCGCCATCGTAGACGTAGCTCACGAAGAGCGAATGGCCGTTCCAGAACGAGAGGCCCTCCTTGACCAACCTCGTCTCGCCCTCCACCTCGACCTGAGGCTTCTCCCAGCTCTCGAGCAGCTCGACCCCATCTGGCGTGAGTACTGCTGTCCAGTCTTGGGCGCTGGTGCAGGCTGCCAAGAGCAGCAGGGGCAGGACGGAGAGAGAGCGGTAGCGCATGGTGACCTCGGGCATGCACACCAATCAGCAAGGGGCGTGCCAGCCCAGATCCAGCGTTCAAGGGACGAATTTCAGGGGGAACGCGTCACGCCTCGACCCCGTGCGTCAGCCTTTGACGCGCATCCCAGCACCCATCGGCGGGTTCAAGTTCACCAGCTCCCCAGCGCGACAGTCCACCTGCCGGGGCACGACCTCCAGAGATGGGTCGTCCTGCTCGCCGGTGATGGTGTAGGTCCCAGGAGGCACGTTGAGCCAGAGCACGCCGCCATCGACGGTCGTCTGACTCAGGCTCCGATCCGGCCGCACATCTTCGTTGAAGTAGATGGGATCGACCCCCGGGTCGGGCTCTAGCCGCATCTGAACACCGGGTTCCCCGTGGGGCCGGAGCGGGATGAAGTCTGCGAACGAGGCCATCGCGTAGACCTGGGCCACCGTCACGGTATCGACGATCAAGCAGGCGTCTCTGCGAAGCGGGGTGCCGGCCAGAGAGGTGGCCATCTCGTCAAACACGGACAGAGGCACCGCCTGCAGATCCAGTCGTCCCGGCTTGGCGAGATGCCCGGGCTGCTGCTCGCTGTCAGCCCCGACAACGAAGGTGGCGTGACGGGCAGGCAGGTAGCCGTCGATGGCGAGCTGCGGGGTGAAGGGCACCCCGTCGGGGACCATGGCGTCCCAGCCGCCCTTGGCATTGGTGCTCACTTCAATGGAAGCGCGATCCTGCACGTGCAGAGTGAGCGCGACGTTGGGAAGCAGCACGCGGGTCTCAAACTCAAAGACGACCCCTGAGATCTGGGTCTCGGCACCAAGCCCAAGGCTCTGTGCTGCAGTGGCAGGCGGGGGCTCATGGGCCCGAAAGCAAGCCAGAAGAAATAGGATCAAGGTGCGTCTAAGCCCAGGTCAAGACCGAGATCTTGCTCCATTGCCTCCACTTCCGCCAGCGCGGCCTTGTAGTCACGCATGTGGTTTCGGCCTTGGACCGTCTTGTCCCTGCCGAACCACAAGAAGGCCTCCTTCACGCCACCCTGCCGACGTGTGGCCTCTGCCAGAATGAAGGCCCGCAGCACCCGGTAGTGCTCCAAGTCCGGCGTCTTGCCTTGCATCGCATCCAGAAGGAGCACGGCTGACTTGGCCATCAGCGGCCCCAACTCCGCCGGAATCGCGCCCGGTGCAGGCCGCTCCAGGCCCAGAGCCCGCTCCACGGCGGCCCCGTCCACGACCCGGTCCACAGCCTTGGGATTGGCGACCAAAGCAACCGCGTAGGCGCGGCGAATCACGTTGTCGAGTTGGCGCAAGTTGCCTGGCCAGTGCATGTGCTCCAGCGCCGCGACCGCGTCCTGGGCCAGCACGGCCACGCCCTTGCCCCCGCTCTCCTTGTGGCGTCGGGCCAGCATGTATTCAGCCCAAGCGCCGATCTCGTCCTTGCGCTCGTCTAGGCTGGGAAGGTGCACGGGCAGCACGTTGATTCGGTAGTACAGGTCCTCGCGGAAGGCCCCGCTGGCCACCTGCTCCCCCAGGTCCTGGTTGGTCCCGACCAGGAAGCGCACATTGGCTTGGCGCTGCGATCCCGAGTCCCCCAGTCGGCGGTACGTGCGTGTCTCCAAGAGCTGCAGCAGTCCGGCTTGGGCAGCCAGAGAGAGCTTGTCGATCTCGTCCAGAAACAGAGTGCCGCCCTCGGCCCGTTCAATCGCGCCCTTTCTGTCCTGGTGGGCTCCGGTAAAGGCGCCCCGCTTCCAGCCGAAGAGCTCAGGGAGCTGCATGTCTGCGGGCACACTGAGCAGATCCAGGTGCTCAAAGGGCGCCTCCGTGCGCGGCGACTGGGCATGACACCAACGCGCCAAGCGGGACTTGCCTGTGCCAGTGGCCCCAGAGATCAGCAGGGTCTCGTCCACCTGCGCGAAGGTCTCCAGCAGATCCATCAAGGGAGAGAGGCTGGCGCCCACCACGGGCAGCAAGGCGTCATCGCGCCGCTTGGCCTGGACGTTGCCGGGCAAGGCCACTAGGTAGGGGGTGCTCAGGTCGGCGAGCAGGCCCAGAGACTTGGGCAGCTCGGCCCAAAAGCCCTCCTCCCCGATCGCAGCCATGCACTCCGCTTCGATCGAGACCATGCCGTGCAGCACGCCTCGCGGTCCACGGAGGGGGATCCCCAGGACGTGGGTGGCGTCACGCGAGAGCAGACGGTGCACGGTCTCTTGGGAGAGATCGGGTGCAGCGGCATCTCCGAGGGTGGTGCCCTCGACCGTGCCAAGACGCACATCCAGCGCAACCGGAGTGCGCAGTTCGGTCAGGTGACGCCAAGCACTCAGGCTGGGAGCCATGTCTCCCTTTGCATCCGCCGGTGGCACGGCCATGGCACGCAATCCCGCGTATCCACCCCCACCTGGACGCAGGTGAACCACCGCGCGGATCAGTCTGGCTTGGGGGTTTAGCTCAGGAAGGCAGCGCTCCAGCACCGCCTTGAGGCAGTGGTCTGCGGCCTCTTCAAAGGAGCGAGCACCTTGAAGATCATCTACGAGCGAGGACAGTGGATTCACGAATCTCTCTGGCAATGGCCCATTCCTATTCTCCCACGCAGCGATCCGCCCCCGAGCCCCTTGGAAGAGCCTGGATACGAAGCTTGGCAAAAAGAAACTGGCGGCGGGTCAGTTGTAAGGATTAGGTGCGCGCCATCGTTGTGCGGCGAGAGCGAGAGAGCGCTCTTTCCAAAACCGAGTCCTTTTAGGAGTACCCCATGAAGATCCGTCACATCATCGCCGCTACCGCCATCGCTGGAATCGCCCTCGCTTGCGGCGGCGAGCCTGAGCCCCCCTCCGAGGGCAAGGACGCAAAGGCACTCTGCAAGGCCTTCCTCTCCGAGGAGGCTGGCGACGCTGACAGCACCACCGATGCTGCTGTTGCTGCTGCTACCGTCGAGACCGACTGGGGCAAGAGCATGCAGACCGACCTTCAGGCTGGCGACGGCCCCACCGACGCCGTCCAGAAGGCCTTCGTGGCCAAGATCAAGGAGACCAAGGCGTCCGAGGGCAGCCTGGACTGCTCCCTGATCGAAGGCTTCTGGGGCATGGAGCTCGAGTAAGCTGCTGCTCTAAGCAGCACGCGGCCATGCGCCGCGGCTTTCAGGCCCTAGGGCCTCAAGACAGGGATCCTTCGGGATCCCTGTTCTTGCTCTGGGGATGACTGCTTGGGCCTATACTCCGCAAATGCTCTGGATCCTCCTGCTCTCCTGCGAAGAATCCGCCCTCCGGGACGGGCGCCAAGAGACCACCGCGCTCAAGCTCAGCGATAGGGAGACAGAGCTACAAGCCAGCGACAGCTCGATCGGCGATGCCTTTGGCCACAGCGTGGTCTGTGTGGACATCGACGCCGATGGCTACGGCGAGCTGGTGGTCGGCGCGAGCGGCGTAGACCAGCTCTACGTCTATCCCGGCAGCGCATCGGGCTTAGATACGGCCGCCGAGGAGATCCTGAGCAGCAGCCTTGGCAGCTTTGGCGGCACCCTGGCCAGCGGCGACGTGAACGGGGACGGCTACCCCGACTTGGCGGTGCAAGATGGGAGCAACACCGCCACAGTGAACATCCTGCACGGCTCAGCCTCCGGCCTGGACAGCAGCTCCGAGTACAGCATCTCGGCCAGCGACGGCGCCGCCTTGGACGCCTTTGGCGCCTCTCTCAGCATGGCCGGAGACCTGAACGGCGACGGCTACGCCGACTTGATCGTGGGTGCGACCCGAGCAGACGCCCCCCTGGCGGAGAGCGGCGCGCTCTACATCTACTTGGGCAGCAGCGCGGGCCTCACTGCCTCCAGCGAACAGAAACTGGTGCCCAGTGACAGCGTCGGAACCCACTACTTCGGAACCGACGCGATCATCGTGGCGGACCAAGATGGCGACGGATTGGATGAAGTGGCCGTCGGCGCGCCCGGAGACAACAGCTTCACCGGCTCCGTCTACCTGTACTTCGGCAGCAGCACCGGGGTCTCCGCCGCAACGGAGTCAAAGATCACAGTCTCTGGCACCTCCCACTATGGCAGCACCCTCTCCGCAGCCGACGCAAACGGGGACGGCTACTCCGACCTGCTGGTGGGCTCTCCCCGAGGACCGGTCAGCAGCAGCGGCACGGGGCTGGTCTATACCTTCTACGGCGCTGCCACAGGGCTGGACACCCTCAGTCCAGACAGCCTGGGAGAAGCCAGCTACCGGTCCGACTTTGGCGCCAAGGTCCGCGGGCTCGGAGACTTTGACGGCGACGGCTATGAGGACGCGGTCGTTCAGGAGCTCGCCCGCTACGGCGGGGGCACCAGCATGGTGTTCTAAGGGAGTGCCTCGGGCCTGGACTTCAGCAGCGAGGCCCAGGTAGGCGGCGGAGGGTGGTACGCCGGAGACGCAGCCTGCGCCGGAGACTGGGACGCGGACGGCTGGCCCGACCTGGCCGTGGGTGTCTGGAACGAAGGCTCCTTTGGCAGCTTCACGAGCAGCGCCGGCTTGGTGAAGACCTATGCGGGTGCCGAGCGCACTTGGTACGCAGATGCGGACTCGGACGGTTTTGGAGACGCCTCCACCTCCGTGACCCAGGCCACCGCACCCACCGGCTATGTGAGCGACGATACGGACTGCGACGACAGCCTGGCAGCCGTAAACCCCGACGCGCGCGAAGTCGCAGCGGACGGCTTGGACAACGACTGCGATGGCTGGGAGTACTGCTGGGAAGACTGGGACCAAGACGGGTACGTCGCCCAAGACGCCAAGGTCCAAAGCCTGGACATGGACTGCACGGACGCAGGCGAAGGGGACAGCAGCACCCCCACTGGGGAGTGCGACGACTTTGACGCAGGCATCAACCCGGGAGCTGTTGAGCTGACCGGAGACGGGGTCGACCAAGACTGCGATGGCTATGAGCTCTGCTACGCCGACCTCGACGGTGACGGCGCCAGCGACGGGAGCACACTGCTCAGCTTGGACCTGACCTGCACCACCACTGGGCAGGCCCTCAGCGGCACCGCATACGACTGCGATGACAGCGATTCCTCCGTGTACACGGGCGCGACGGAGATCCCAGGCGACGGCGTCGATCAGGACTGCGATGGGCTGGAGTCCTGCTACTTCGATCTGGACGCCGACGGAGACCACTCCACCACGGCCAGCGTCGGCAATGATGGCGACTGCGCAGACACTGGGGAGTCCTCCAGCGCGGGAGGCGACTGCGATGACACCGATGCCAGCGTGCACAGCGCCGCGAGCGAGCTCCCCGGCGACGGCGTGGACCAGGACTGCGATGGGATTGAGCACTGCTACCCGGACTTGGACGGCGACGGCGTGCGCACAAGCAGCGCTTCCGCGGGCAGCACCTTGGACTGCTCGGCCACAGGCGAGGCCACCTCGGCCCTCCCGAGCGGCGACTGCGATGACAGCGATGCCGACATCTACCCAGGAGCGACGGAGGTGGTCGCAGACGAGGTGGACCAGGACTGCGATGGCATGGAGACCTGCTACGAGGACGCCGACGGGGACGGGGACCGAAGCACCACAACCGTGAGCAGCAGCGACTCGGACTGCAGCGACAGCGGCGAGGCCGCCGCCAGCGCGGAGGTGGACTGCGATGACTCGGACGCATCGATCAACAGCTCGGCCACAGAGGTGCCCGGGGACGAGATCGACCAAGACTGCGACGGCTACGAGATCTGCTACACGGACAACGACGCCGATGGCTACGGGACGAGCACGCTGCGGGACAGCGTCGACACCGACTGCAATGACGCCAGCGAGGCGACCTCTGACGGCAAGGACTGCGACGACACAGACTCGAGCGTCTACCCCGGCGCAGCGGAGGTGACGGCAGACGGGACGGACCAGGACTGCGACGGGGCGGACACCTGCTACGCCGACCTAGACGGCGATGGCTACATCTCCGGAACGATCGCAGGATTGGGCTTGGACTGCGCAGGTCTCGGAGAGTCCAACACCCTGACCCCCGAGGACTGCGATGATGCAAACTCGAAGATCTATCCTGGGGCCACCGAGATCAGCGGCGACGGGGTCGATCAAAACTGCGATGGCCTAGAGAGCTGCTACCGGGACAGCGACCGGGATGGCGCACGAGCCATAGCCTCCGTGACCACCACGGACCTAAGCTGCTCAGGTTCAGGCTTGGCGAACGCCTCAGCGAGCCTGGACTGCGACGACAACGACGGCTCGGTCTACCCGGGCGCCACCGAGTCCATGGCGGACGGGGTGGACCAGGACTGTGACGGTCTGGAGCTGTGCTGGCTGGATCTGGATCAAGACGGAAGCCACGCCGGCCTGACCAACCTCAGCGCCAGCCTGGGCTGCAACGAGAGACCCAACGCCGGTATAGAAACCGTGGCCGGAGACTGCGACGACTCGGACCCGGGCCGAAGCCCGATCCTGGCTGAGGTGCCAGGCGACGGGGTCGACCAGGACTGCGATCTGGAAGAGCTCTGCTACAGCGACCAGGATGGGGACAGCTACAGAAGCGAGGTGCTCCAGAGCACCAGCGACTGGGCCTGTGTTGGGGCCGGTTTGGCCTCGGATGCGGTGCCCGGTGGCGACTGTGATGACGCAGATCCCCGCTTCCATCCTGGGGCAGAGGAGAGCGACTGCAGCGATCCCTCCGACTACAACTGCGACGGCTCTGTGGCCTACGAGGACGCCGATCAGGACGGACACGCCGCCTGCAAGGACTGCCGCGACGATGACCCCTGGATCCACCCAGGCATGGACGAGGTCTGCGACGGCCAGGACAACGACTGCGACGGCACCGCAGACAACGACGATGCCCTGGACGCAGCGCTCTGGTTCCAGGATGAGGACCAAGACGGCTACGGGCAGGGAGACCGCTCCACACGAGCCTGTGAGCAGCCGCCACAGACCAGCGCTGTGGGCGGCGACTGTGAGGATGGGGATGCAGCGATCTACCCCGAGGCGCCAGATCCCTGTGGCGACGGGGTGGATCAGAACTGCGATGGGAGAGGAGGGCCCTCCTCAGACGAGGACAACGACGGCCTGACCTGGCTCCAAGAGCAAGAACTGGGCACCCAAGCCTGCGAGCCAGACAGCGACGGAGACGGGCGTATGGACGGCGAGGACCGATTCCCGGATGGTTGCGGGGGCTGTGGCGGAGAGCGCGCACCAAGCAACGGAGCTCTCGTGGTGCTGGTGTTGCTGGGCTTGGCCCTCAAAGAACGACGCCGGAGCCCACAGGCACCCTGAGCGTCAATGGCCAAAGACTGCGAGTTCGACCGCCTCGGGTCCTATGGAAACTCCATCCCAAACCCGTTAGGGGGCCCCCCCGCCGCAGGCCTGCATGCGGGAGCCCCCCTGGAGGCACCATGGCCACGCGCAAGCCGCCCTGGCTCAAGGTCAAGTTCCCATCTGGCGAGCGTCAGGCTCGTTACAACCGCGTCAAGACGCGGGCCCGTGAACTGAAGCTCCACACCGTCTGTGAAGAGGCGCAGTGCCCCAACATCGGAGAGTGCTGGGGTGGTGGAACCGCCACCTTCATGGTGATGGGCGACATCTGCACCCGTGGCTGCCGTTTCTGCGCGGTGAACACCAAGCGCATCGGTCCTCCCCTGGACGTTGACGAGCCGGCAAACGTGGCCCGCGGCATCGCTGAGATGGAGCTGGATTACGTGGTCCTCACCAGCGTGAACCGCGACGACTTGGACGACCAAGGCGCCGATCACTTCGCGGCCTGCATCAACGCGATCAAGGCGGCCTCGCCGCGCACCATGGTCGAGGTGTTGACCCCCGACTTCACCGGCCGCATGGAGCTGGTGGAGATGGTCCTGAACGCAGGGCCCACCGTCTACGCCCACAACATCGAGACAGTGGAGCGCTTGCAGCGCCCTGTGCGCGATCCCCGGGCCAACTACCAGCAGTCCATGGACGTGCTGGCCCACGTCAAGACCCACAACCCGGCCAACTTCTCCAAGTCCAGCATCCAAGTGGGCCTGGGCGAGAAGCCCGCGGAGGTGCTGCAGACCATGCAGGATCTGCGCGATGTGGGCGTGGACTTCCTCACCTTGGGGCAGTACCTCCAGCCCTCGGGCAAGCACCTCAAGGTCACAGAGTTCGTCACGCCGGAGACCTTTGATTGGTACGCCGAGCAAGGCCGGGCAATGGGCTTTCGCTACGTTGCCAGCGGACCGCTGGTGCGTTCGAGCTACAAGGCGGGCGAGTTCTTCATCCGTGAGTTCATCGAAAAACAGCAGGATCCAACCGCATGGACCAAGCCCCTGGCGCGCTGAGCGTCGCCGAGAGCATCCGACAGACCCTGCACGCGGCCATGGCCGCGGATCCCAGCGTGGTGCTGCTCGGTGAGAGCGTCGGCCACTTGGGCGGCGTCTTCCGCACAACCCAGGGTCTGCTCGAGACCTTTGGCGAAGACCGCGTCATCCAGACCCCTCTGAGCGAGGGCGCGACTGTTGGCGTAGCCATCGGACTGGCCATGGGCGGCAAGCGCCCTGTGGTGGAGCTGGTTGGAGGCGCCGCCGGTGCCTACGCCCAGATCACCCGCGAGCTGGCCGAGCTGAGCACCGCAGAGTTTCCTCTGCCCGTGGTGCTCCGCATTCCCCTCGGAGAGCTGCCTGGTGGCTTGCACACCGAGACTCTGGCTGGCGCACTCTTGGGTCTGGACGGCCTCACCGTGCACTGCCCAAGCAGCCCGGCACAAGCGGTCCACGTGCTCAAGCAGGCCCTCTCGGCCCGCGGCCCCAGCGTCATTTTGGAGTCCCTGGACTGCTACAGCGCCCGCTCCGAGCGCCCGGCACAAGACGGCGCGGCCATCTTGCGCAGCGGACGCGATGCAACTCTGGTCAGCTACGGCGCCGGCGTTCAGGCCTGCCTGAACCTGGCCGATGCCAGCCCCCACGAGCTGGGTGTGGTGGACCTGAGCTGCCTGCACCCCTTGGACACCGAGACCCTGGCCCAGGCACTCCGCGAGAGCGGACGCCTGATCCTGGCCACGGACGGTCCCACCTCGGCCCACAGCAACGGCGCCTTGGGCGACCGCGTGCTCTCCGAGCTGACCCGCGTGGCCTTTTTGTACCTGGAGTCGCCTCCCGTCGCCGTACCGGCCACGGAGAAGGCACTCAACCAAGCCCTTTCTTCTTCCCTGCGTTTCTGAGGAGCCCCCTATGTACACCTTCGAGTTGCCCGAAATTGGGGAAGGCGTTGTTGAAGGCGAGATCGTCCAGTGGCTGGTTCAGCCCGGTGAAGTGATCGCCGTCGACCAACCAGTCTGCGAGATCATGACCGACAAGGCCACCGTGGAGATCTCCTCCCCTGTGGGCGGTCGCATCGCCAGCTTGCATGGCGAGCCCGGCGACGTGGTCAAGGTGCACACGCCCTTGGCCGAGATCGACTCCGGCGCTGGCGGCGCCGCTGCCCCAGCACCCAAGGCTGCTGCACCGGCCCCCGCCCCTGCACCGCTTGCTGCTGCACCGGCTCCTGTGGCCGCCGCTCCAGCCGCAGTCGCTGCCCCTGCTGCCACCCCAGCACCCACCTCCTCCGGCAAGTCCGTGGCTACCCCTGCAGTGCGCCGGCGCGCCCGGGAGATGGACATCGACCTGGCCCAGGTCTCCGGCTCGGGCAAGGGCGGTCGTGTCCTGCACGACGACCTGAGCACCCATGGCAGCGCACCCGTCAGCGCCGCCATCGCGCCTGCAGCTCTGCCCCAGTCCCGCGCGGTGCCCACCGGCGCTGAGCAGCACATCAAGATCATCGGCCTGCGCCGCAAGATCGCCGAGCAGATGGTGCTGGCCAAGCAGACCGCCCCCCACTTCACCTACGTCGAAGAGATCGACATGACGGTGCTCTGGGACATGCGCAAGCGCCTGAAGAAGTCCGCCGCAGAGCGTGGCGTGAAGCTGACCTTCTTGCCCTTCTTCATGAAGGCCCTCTGCCAAGTGTTCAAGGAATACCCAAACCTGAACAGCAACGTCATCGCCGACCCCTTCACCCTGGTGGTCAAGGGCGACGTAAACATCGGAATCGCCACCGACACCCCCCAGGGCCTCTTCGTTCCCGTCGTCAAGAACGTCGAGCAGAAGAGCATCCTGGAGATTGCAGCCGAGCTGGCAGACGTGACCACCCGCACCCGCGAGGGCCGCGCTTCCGCCTCGGACTTCAGCGGCGGCACCTTCACCATCACCTCCGTTGGCAACATCGGCGGCGTGCTGGCCACCCCCATCTTGAACACCCCCGAGGTGGCCATCTTGGGCGTGAACCAGATCAAGGAGCGTCCGGTCGTCATCGACGGCGAGATCGTCATCCGGCGCATGGTGTACTTCAGCAGCTCCTTTGACCACCGCGTCATTGACGGTGCAGTCGCTGCGCGCTTCACGACGGCCCTCAAGAACATCCTGGAGCAGCCCGAGTCCATGCTCCTGGAGCTCATCTAATGAGCATGCGTCAGGCCCTTCATCAGGTGCGCAACGCTGGCGATGCTCTGGCAGAAGCCGGCGCCCTGGCCGCCCCTGTGCATGGCTTGGAGGCCGTCATCGCTGGCGGCTTCTCCGGCATTGAGTCCCGTGACTGGGTGGTTCCTGGCCTGCGCGAGCGCGTGGGTGGGGTGCTGCGCGGCGCCAGCGTGGACCGCCTGACCTCGGCTACGGACGGGGCCCGTCCCTATCGCATCGCGCCCGTGACCCAGGACCCCGCGGCACGCATGCTTCACGCATGTGGGCTCGCTCTGTCCCTCCAAGACACGGACGCCGCCGTCTTGTGCTTTGTCGGACAAGGATCGGCGTCCTACGGGGCCTTTCACGAGGCCTTGAACATGGCCCAGCTGCACCAGCTGCACGTGATCTTCCTCTGCCATGCCTGGGACCTGGACCACAAAGAGAGCCCCCTGGCCCGCCAGCTCGGCGGCTCCATGCAGGCCCTGGCTTTGGCCCACGGACTGCGCCCCCACAGCGTGGACGGCGGCCTGGTGACCGCGGTGCTCTCCGCTGTCACCGATGCGCGGGCACACACTGGCCCAAGCTTCATTGAGGCGCGCCTGGAACGGGGCGACGACCCTCTGCTTCGTGCTTACGACGAGCTCACCGAGACCGAGCCCGCCACAGCGACCAAAATTTCCTGAAGGCGCGGCCTTCGGCAACCATACAGATTGGAGACTCCCATGGAGACCCGCACCTACGACGCCGTTGTGATCGGCGCAGGCCCCGGCGGCTACCCCGCTGCCATCCGTTTGGCTCAGCTCGGCATCAAGACCCTCTCCATCGAGAAGGAGTACTGGGGTGGCGTGTGCTTGAACGTGGGCTGCGTGCCCTCCAAGGCGCTCATCACCGCCTCCAAGAAGTTCAAGGAGCTCCAGGGCACCGCACAGCAGATGGGCATCGTTCTGGAAGGGACCCCCAGCTTCGACATGGTGCAGAGCCAAGCTTGGAAGCAGACCATCGTCGACAAGATGAGCGGCGGCGTGAGCGGCCTGATCAAGGCCAACGGTGCTGACAAGCTCTTCGGAACCGCACGCTTTGACGGCCCAGGCGCCCTGATCGTGGACACCGCCGATGGCGAAGTCCGCATCGAGTCCAAGCACATCGTCATCGCCACCGGCTCCCGCCCCATCGAGATCCCCGGCTTCTCCTACAAGGATGACCGGATCATGGAGAGCACCAAGGCCCTGGACCTGGACCACGTGCCAGAGCGCCTCGTCGTCATCGGCGGTGGCTACATCGGCTTGGAGCTGGGAACCATGATGGCCAAGGTCGGCTCCAAGGTCACCGTGGTCGAGATGGGCAACCAGGTGCTGCCTGGCTTTGACAAGGACGTGGTCAAGCTCATTGCCCGCCGCCTCAAGAAGTCCAAGGTCACCGTCATGCTGGAGACCAAGGCCCAGGGCTGGGAGGAGGGCGACGGCGTCGCGCTCGTCAAGGTCCAGGACAAGAACGGCAAGGAGCACGTGATCGAGGCCGACAAGATCCTCGTCACCGTGGGCCGCTTCCCCAACTCCGAGTCCATGCTCGAGGGCCTGCCGGGCCTGGAGATGGACGGACGCTTCATCAAGATCGACAAGCAGTGCAAGACCAACCTGCCCGGCGTCTACGCCGTCGGTGATGTGGCTGGACAGCCCATGCTGGCGCACAAGGCCACCCACGAGGGTGAAGTTGTGGCCGAGGTCATCGCTGGCCACAAGGTGCAGCTGGACAACATCCAGGTGCCCGCCGTGGTCTTCGTAGACCCCGAGATCGCCACCGCTGGAATGCAGGAGCACGAGGCTGTTTCCGCTGGCTTTGACATCTCCGTCGGCAAGATGCCCTTCGCTGCTGTCGCACGCGCCCTGACCACCGGCGACAAGGACGGCTTCGTCAAGGTCATCGTGAACAAGGCCGACCAGCGCATTCTGGGCGTGACCATCGTCGGACCCGGCGCCAGCGACCTGATCTCCGAGGCCTCTCTGGCTGTCGAGATGCAGGCCGAGGCCTTGGACATGGCCCTGACCATCCACCCCCACCCAACCTTGGGTGAGGCGCTGATGGAGGCTGCCAAGCATGCCCGCGGGGAAGCCGTTCACATCATGAACAAGTAGTGCCAGGCCGCTTCATCGTCATCGAGGGCCTGGATGGCAGCGGAGGCACCACTCAGGTGCGTCTGCTCTCCCAGGCTCTGTCCGCGCACGCCACCCGTGAGCCCACCGACGGCCCCGTCGGCAAGCTCATTCGCCAGGCCTTGGGTGACCCCATGTTCATGGGCGATGGCGTGCTGCCCTACCTCTTCGCGGCGGACCGAAAGGACCACCTGGAGCGGGTGATCGAGCCCAAGCTCACGGGCGAGGTAGACGTGGTCTCCGACCGCTACTACCACAGCTCCCTGGCCTATCAGTCCTTGGCCATGCCACTGGACCAGGTCATGGCCTTGAACGCTGGCTTTCGGGCCCCGGACCTCTGCGTCTTTCTGGACCTCGATGTGCAGGGCTGCTTGGCCCGAATCGAGGCCCGAGGCCAAGCCCGAGATCGCTTCGAGACCCAGCGTCAGTTGGAAGAGATCAGCGCACAGTACGGCGTGGTGCTCGGCATGCTGCGCCAACGCGGGGACAACATCTTGGTCCTGGACGCCACTGGAAGCATTCCCCAGGTGCACAAGCAGATTCTGGCCGCGGTGGAAGGCCTGAAGTGAAGGTGTTGGATCTGGGCCTGCTGGACTACCGGCAGGCCTGGGACACCCAGAAGCAGGTGCTGGCAGAGCGCTTGGCTGGCACGACCGAGGACACCCTGATCCTGGTGGAGCACCCCCCGGTCTACACCCTGGGACGCAGCAGGGAGGCCGCCAGCCATGTGCTGGCACCAGGCGATGTACCCGTCATCCAAGTGGAGCGCGGCGGTGACGTGACCTGGCACGGCCCCGGTCAGCTGGTGGCCTACCCCATCATCGCCCTGCCGGAAGGACACCGAGATCTGCATGCCTACATGCACACCCTGGAAGCCGCGGTGATCCGCACCAGCGCCGCCTTTGGGGTACAAGCCGGCACCAACACCCGCAACACAGGCGTCTGGGTGAAGGAGCGAAAGCTCTGCAGCATCGGCATCCACTGCCGGCGTTGGGTGACCTGGCATGGCTTGGCCTTGAACGTGGACCCGGATCTGTCCTACTTCGAGCGCATCGTGCCCTGTGGACTGGATGGCGTGCGCATGACCTCGCTTGCGGAAGAGCTCAGCGAGGGTCCGGTGCCGGAGATGGGGGATGTGAAGCGGGAACTCACCATGGCGCTCCAGGATCTGCTTCCACACTGAGCCAGGTCGCTTTGCGCTGCGCGCCTCTTGACCATCGTGACCAGGGGGCTATCCAGACTCCCCCTGATTGGAGCCGCAGATGTTGGACGCCAAGTTCATCGAGAACAACCCCGAGCAAGTCCAGGCCGCCCTGGAGCGCCGCAACGCAACCGAGAAGCAGCTGGCTGCCTTTGCGTCCTTGGGAGAGCTGAACGACCGGCGTCGGGAGCTGCTCCTGGTGGCAGAGCAAGGCCGCAAGGTCCGCAACCAGCTCAGCCCACAGATCGGCCAGCTCATGAAGGCTGGAGACCGGGACAAGGCCAACGAGCTCAAGGCCCAGGTCAAGACCGCCAGCGACTCGGTCAAAGAGGCGGAGGTACTGCTGGACGCTCTGGAAGCCGAGCGGACGGACCTGCTGCTCGAGATCCCCAATGTCTTGGACGAGCGGGTACCCGCTGGCGCAGACGAGGCCAGCAACGAGCTGGTGCGCACCTGGGGCACCCCGGCCGAGCTGGGCTTTGAGCCCAAGAGCCACGATGTGCTGGGACAGGACCTGGACATCCTGGACTTCGAGCGCGGCGTGAAGCTCTCGGGTGCACGCTTCACGGTCTACAAGGGCCTGGGCGCACGCCTCGAGCGCGCCCTGGTCAACTTCTTCATCAACACCCACGCGGACGAGCACGGCTACACCGAGCTGATGGTCCCCTACATGGTCAAGGCCAGCGCCCTCTACGGCACCGGTCAGCTGCCCAAGTTCGAAGCCGACCTCTTCAAGCTCACCTCGCAGCTCGGCGGCGAGGACGCCTACCTGATCCCCACCGCAGAGGTGCCCGTCACCAACCTGCACCGGGAAGAGATCCTAGAAGAATCGGATCTGCCAAAGGCCTACGTGGCCTTCACACCCTGCTTCCGCTCGGAGGCGGGCAGCTACGGCCGGGACACCAAGGGTCTGATTCGTCAGCACCAGTTCCACAAGGTCGAGATGGTGCGCGTCACCAGGCCTCAGGACAGCGACGCCCAACATGAGCTGCTCACTGGCCACGCCGAGGCCATCCTGCAGGCCCTGGAGCTGCCCTACCGGGTCATGCGCCTCTGCGGTGGAGACATCAGCTTCAACGCCCGTCACTGCTACGACTTGGAGGTGTGGATGCCCGGTCAGGGCGCCTACCGCGAGATCAGCAGCTGCTCGAACTTCGGCGATTTCCAGGCCCGGCGCATGGCGCTGCGCTACCGCCCGGAGAGCACGGACGGCAAGAAGAACAAGCCTGTTTTGGCACACACGATCAACGGCTCGGGCCTAGCGGTGGGCCGCACCGTGGTGGCGATCCTTGAGAACTATCAGCAGCCCGACGGCTCGATCGTGATCCCCAAGGCCCTGGTGCCCTACATGGGGGTTGACCGCATTCCCGCCGGGCATTAAATGCCGGGGGCTCGACTCACGGAGGTGTGGCCGAGCGGTTGAAGGCACTGGTCTTGAAAACCAGCAACCCGAGAGGGTTCGTGGGTTCGAATCCCACCGCCTCCGCTCTTTTACAGATTCTGTGTTGTTCAACAGGCTGATTTAATCAGGTGTGGAGACGTGACCGAGTGGCCGAAGGTGCGCGATTGCTAATCGCGTGTATGGAAACGTACCGAGGGTTCGAATCCCTCCGTCTCCGCCACTTTAGGCTCACCGTCACCCTTTTTTGGGTGGCGGTGGACCTAAGACCCTGTTAAACAGCGTGGCGATTCAACCTTCATCGGTTGGCACAACAAGCACCCATAGCTCAATTGGATAGAGCATCTGACTACGGATCAGAAGGTTAGGGGTTCGACTCCTCTTGGGTGTACCTCAAAACTCCCCTCGGCTTTTAGCCGGGGGGAGTTTTTTGCTTTCCTTGGCTAGATTCTCCGCGCCCGCGCGTACCTTGGCCATTCTGGAGTTCCCATGCTGCTGCTCGCCCTCGCCTGCCTGACCCCTCGCCAAGCCGACGAGCTGATGGCCGAGAACGCACAGCTGGCCATGGCCTTGGCCCACAGCCAAACCGAGCTTGCCGAGTGCGAGACCACGGTGGCCCAGGTCTCAAGCCAACCCACCGCCGCCCAAGAGATCGAAGCCTCGGCCATGTTGGTACAAGCCAACGAGGCCCTGGAGAAGGGCGACGCCATGACCGCCAAGGCCATGTTCGCCATCATTCTCAGCGAGTACGGCGAGACACAGGCCGCACGCGGTGCCATGCGCCAAGCCAGAGAGTTGGCGGTGCTGGGCATCGATGCGGTGGATTTGAACGACGTGGAGTGGTGGCAGGGCCAGTACAACCCCAACGCCGAGGCGACCCTGATCGTGTTCTGGGAGGAGTGGTGCCCCCACTGCCGCCGAGAGATGCCCCGGACCAACCTGCAGTGGCAGCGCTACAAAGACCAAGGGCTGCAGGTCATCGGCCTGACCAAGGTCAGCAAGAGGAGCACCGAGGAGAGCGCCAAGGCCATGCTCGCTGACCAGGACATCGGCTTTGTCATTGGGAAAGAGAACGGCCGCGTCTCGGATGCCTACGCGGTCTCTGGAATCCCGGCCGCCGTGGTCATTCAAGACGGCAAGGTGATCTGGCGAGGACACCCGAACAAGATCGGCGATGTGGCGATCGAACGCTGGTTGGGCATCCAGCCCCCTCCACAGCCTTAGAGCGCCGCTGAAGGACCCGGGCGACACAAGAGCAGGGGCAGGCCAATCATCACCCCCGCCGTGACGTTGAAGGCCACGTTGACCCAGGCACCGTGGTGCCAGGAGAGCGCCGTATCCACGAGGAACCACAGAGCTGAGCTTCCGGCGACGCACCACCAAGCCCAGGCCTCGCCCTTGCGCAGCGGGAAGTGCACCACGAGCAGCATGGAGAGCGCCCAGCAGGCCATGGTCGCGCCAAGCATCGCCGCCAGCTGGGCTGCGATGGCCATGGCGTCCGGGCTGAGCTCCGCTGTCTGGCTGAGCTGCTGCGCGAGGCGGTGACGGTGCCAGGCCCACAAGGGGCCGGTGTACCCAAGGGCCACGCTCAGCCCGAAGGGGATCTGCATGCCGAAGCCCAAGACCAAGGCCCAGATGCCCAGGTCTCGAGGCTTCAAACCTCGGCGCCGGGCGTGAAGCCTGCTTCCGTGACCGTGACCGTGACCTGGTCCATGCTGACGGGGCCGATGACGCGAACGATGCCGCCGTCCAGGTCCACTTCCACGCCCTGAACCTCGTCGAGCTCGCGCAGCTTGGCCTCGACCTTGCGGGCGCATCCCCCACAGGTCATCCCGTCCACATGAAGAGACAGGCCCGGGGGACGAATCTGTGCGGAGAAGCCTGCTTCTTCCACCACCTGGATGGCGAGCAGTGGCTCGACGATGCCGTGCACCGTGACCCGCCCACCGGGCTGATCGACCTGCACGCTGTCCACGCCGTCCACCGCCATCAGGCGGCCTTCGACTTTGCGGGCGCAGCCGCCACAGGTCATGCCTTGGACGTTGAGCTCCAAGGATGTGGTGACGGCGGCTCCAGCCAGCTTCTGCCTCAGCCGGGCGATGCCCAACCGAGCATCGGCCGCGGCGAACCACGCCACCATGCCGATGAGCAGGACAGCGCTGGCGATGGAGACCGGACCGGCGTGCTCGTGGGCATTCTGCACCACCGCTTGAATGGGAATCAGGTCATCGAAGAGCAGACCAAAGAGCATGGAGCCGACGATGATGGTGCTCAGGTAGATGACCAAGGGGGTCTTCCCAAGGGCCCGGTACACGGCACCCAAGGTGGCGATGTTCGTCGCCGGACCAGCCATCAGGAAGACCAATGCTGCACCGGTGGGCATTCCAGCGGCGACCAGAGCCGCCGCGATGGGCACGGAGGCCGTGGCGCAGACGTAGAGCGGCAGGGAGATGAGCAGGGCCACGCCCATGGCGATCAAGCCTCCCCCGGCTGAGAGCCCGGTGAGCGCGTCGGGGGGCAGGAAAGTGGTGAGCGCAGCCGAGGCCAGCACACCGATGCTCAGCCAGCCCCAGATGTTCTGAATCATCTCCAGGCTGTGCTCAAACATCTGCTTAAAGGTTGGCTTTGGGCCTTGGTCTTCTTGCGGAAGGACCTGCTGTTCGGGAAGCCCCCGGTCGGTGAGCAGGCCGCCCACGATGCCCGTGATGGCCGCCGCGGCGACCTTGAAGAGCGCGAAGGGCCAGCCCAAGAAGCTGGCGGAGACCAGCATGGAGTCCACCCCGGTCTGGGGCGTGGCGATGAGGAAACCCACCGCAGCGCCGTCGCTGGCGCCGTCCTTCTTTAGACCCAAGCCTGCCGGAATCACGCCGCAGCTGCAGAGAGGCAGCGGCACACCCAAGGCGACCGCCTTGAGCACGCCCATGCGACCGGAGAGGTGCCGGCGCACAAAGCCCTTGGGCAGGAAGCCATGGAGCAGACCGGAGAGGGCGGCGCCAACCAGCAGCCAAGGGGCCAGCTCCAAGCAGATGTTCCACACATTGCTGAGGTACTCCAGGATCACTTGGCACCTCCAAAGCGGCCCATCAGATCCGTCAACTCGGTAAGGGTGGCGTCCCTCTCATCGGCGTCGCCTGACTGAAGGGCGTCCGCCACGCAGGTGCGCACGTGCTCCTCCAAGAGCAGCTGGCCGACCCGGCCCATGCCCCCTTTGATGGCCGCGATCTGGACGAGAACCTCGGGACAATGCCGATCTTCTTCCACCATGCGAGCGACCGCAGCGAGCTGACCTTCCAGACGGCGTAGGCGCGCGAGCAGCTTCTTCTTCTTGGCCGGGTCTTTCATGGCGGACTCCATACCCCTGGGGGGTATTTGAACTATACCCCCAGGGGGTATGTCGTTGCACTTTGATTTTCGAACTGAGGTCTGATGGGGGTCTACTCAGAAACGAGGTCAGCGATGTTTTGGTTGCTCAGATCGCCCTGTGCTGGTCTACGTGCACGGCGGCGGGCACACCCAGGGTGGCGCAAGCTACGGGGAGGACTACCCCCTCTTTGAGGGCCAAGAGCTGGCCACGCGCACCGGCTCTGTGGTGGTGACTCTGCAATACCGCCTCGGCATCCTGGGCTTTCTGGCTCTGGAGGGCTCCCCTCACCCGGCCAACGCTGGCATTCAGGACCTGCACTTGGGTCTCCAGTGGGTGCAGGACAACATCCAGGGTTTCGGCGGAGATCCCAATCAGGTCCTACTCTTTGGCGAGAGTGCTGGGGCCGTAAACACCTGCGTGATGATGAGCGCGCCCGCCAGCGAGGGCCTGTTCACTTCCGCTCTGATGCAGAGCGGCCCCTGCCCGACCCTGAGCCCACAGGAGGGCGCCGATCATGCCCAGCAGCACCTGGAGGCTTTGGCCTGTGAGGGCGCCCAGGACACCTTGGCTTGCTTGCAGCAGGCCACACTGGTGGAGCTGGTGGCCCTGAGCGCCCAAGAGAGCGACATCCCTGGCGTGCTCACGGGCAACACCTTCTGGCCTGTGTCCGACGGGGAGATCCTGGACTCGGATCCCGTGGCAGCCTGGGCAGAGGGCCGCACCTTGGACATCCCCGTGGTCTTTGGCAGCAACAGCGAGGAGACCGCCCTGTACACCCTGGAGCTCAGCGAGACCCAGCTCTCGGCCTTGATGCGCCTGGCCTTTGGCGACCGTGTCGAGGAGGCCCAGACCCTCTGGCCGCTGGAGGACTACAGCAGCCCCCGCTGGGCCTGGGTGGCTGTGAGCACCGATCTGCAGTTCACCTGCCCTGCCCGCTTTATGGCCGACGCCGCCTCCGAGTCCCAGAACGCCCCGGTGTACCGCTACCGCTTCTCCCATCGGCCGGCGGGGGTCTCTGCCGCCAGGGGCGCCTACCACGGCTTGGAGCTGCCCTATGTCTTCCAGACCCTGGACCTGCTCAGCGAGCTGAGCGGCTTCACGCCGGACCAAGCCGACCTAGAAGTCGAGGCCTTCATGGGGCTCTCTTGGGCGGCGCTGGCGGCGGGTGAGGATCCTGGGGTTGGGGAGACCTGGCCCAGGTGGCGCACACAGGGTGAGTTGCTGCACATCGACGAGGGGCTGTATGCGGGCGAGGACCCCACCCAGGCGCGATGCGACTTCGTCTTCTCTCTCCCATAGGAGCTTGTCCGAAAGGCCGGACCCCGGGAAGGTCGAAACGCGTCGTCTATTGAGGGACAATCCCTAGGCCCCTCTACTCGACGTGGCAGGTCAGGCAGGGGAGGCTCTCCGCGTCCAACAGCTCCGTCATCAAGGGCAGCACTTCCTCGTGCATGAACAAGGCGCCCGGATCGGTGGTGTCGGGGCCAGGAAACGCACCCTCTTCCCAGTAGCCGGCCAGATCCTCGGAGGGCATGCTGAAGTCTGTCCCGCCGTCGGTGTGACAGGTGTCACAGCTGAAGTCAGCGTAGGCCTCGGCGTCGTAGGCCTGAAAGATCGCCGCCATCTGCGGGGAGACATCCGTGGCCATGTAGGCGCTCTTCTCCGCGCCGCTCATCTCGGACCAGGTCGGGGCTGCGGTGCTGCTGTCCTGGGTGTCGTCGGTCACTTCGGTGTCTTTGTCGCAGCCAGTGAGGGCAAGGGTCCCAAAGAGGGCGAGCAAGGCAAGGCGAGGGGTCATTCAAAATCTCCGGGGTCAGCCCGGGAATACTACCCTTTGTCTTCGCCTGTTGGGAAGTCCACGCAGAGCTGCTGCAGAGCGCCCAGGGCCTCGGTCCAGGACCGCCTGGTCTGCTCATCGGGTTGAGCATCGTAGTTTTGGCGGGCCTCCTCGGAGCGCAAGGCCGCTTGGCCGATCGCGGCCAGCTTGGGGTCCGAAGCAAACTCCGGCTCCACCGTGGGAGACATCGCACCCAGACCGCTCGGTGGCTCCGGCTCACAGACCACCGGGACCTTCGCACGTGGGCCCACCTCTTCAGGCTTGAGGGGGTAGGCGGCGGCGTACCAATCCGCGACCGCCTGAGCCGCCATCTGAGCTCCCCTGGAGGGCCCTTCGCAGCTCGCTTGGGCCGCAGCGAGAATCTCGGGCTCACGCTCCGCACAGATGCGCGCCACGTCCTGGGCATAGGCCCGGACCCTCGCATCTGGGTCTGGTGTCGTTGTGGGAGAAGTCGGGGTGGTGGCGCAGGCCAGCATGAACAGAATCATGGGCGCAGGATACAGGGCCGCCGTGCGCCTGCCCTACCAAGACCCCGCAGATCTGATCTGGCTCAGCGCAGCGCAGCGAATCGGCTGGAAGGTCGAGCGCTCCAGCGAGGTCTTCGCCAGCTTTGATGGCGTGGACACCTTGCGCATCTCTACAGCGCAGGACTTCGATCCCGACGACTGCTTGGCGCAGATGATCCTCCATGAGATCTGCCACGCCCTGGTGCAGGGCCCGGAGAACCTGAGCAAGCCTGACTTCGGCATGGAGAACATCGACGACTCGGATCTGTTGGCCGAATACGCCTGCCACCGTCTGCAAGCGGCACTGCTGGACCCATACGGGCTGCGCCTGGCGCTCTCTCCGACCACCAATCATCGCCCCTACTACTTGGCATTGCCGGTCTGGCCTTGTTTGGGGGACGGGCAAGCGGCAGTCCTGGCCAGGGCCGGTCTAAAGCGCGCGAGAGAAGGCCAGTGGGCTCAGATCCTGACCCAAGCCCTGAGCGCAACAGCGGCGCTGGCAGACACGGTTCGCCACATCCCCGGAAACCTGTGGTCGCAGAGCCTGCCCAGGCACCCTTTGGGGCTGCCTCCCACCCGCGCGCCTCGGCCTTGCAGCGGGTGTGCATGGGGACAGAGCAGACGATGCTTGGTGGCCGATGCGCCCACGCCTGAACACGGCTGCGCAGCCTGGGAGCCGGTGCTCACAGAGGCGGACTGCGGGGACTGTGGTGCCTGCTGTCGGCAAGGCTTTGACGTGGTGGACCTGGAGCCGGACTCCCCTCTCCTGGCCCGGCCCGACGTCGTGGACCACGGCTTTGGTCCCCAGCTTCCGCGCCCGGGGGGCTACTGCGTGGCCCTGACAGGAGAACAGGCACCCTACCGATGCGGGGTCTATGCAGATCGGCCGAAGAGCTGCCGGGATCTGGCCCCTGGCTCAGAGGGCTGCCTGGCGGCCAGAGAGCGCTGCGGCGTGTCCGGCGCCCTCCAATAGGGCAACAGAATCAGACCTTCGACGGAGCAACATGCGCAAGCACCTCGGCGAGATGAGCGACATCCAGGTCGTCAGCACCCTCCTTCAAGTCCAAGGGCTGCACGTCCTTGACCTGGGCTGCGGCCCCGGCCACAACGCGCGTCTGCTCGCAGAGAGTGGTGCTGATGTCTTGGGGCTTGAACCGGACCCTGTTCAGGCCGAGCGAAACCGAGAGAGCCCGGCCTTCCCAGGGGTGCAGCTGAGCGAGGGCCGCGCAGAGGCGCTCACCCAGGCCGATGAATCGGTGGACGGCGTGTTTCTGTTTCGCTCCCTGCACCACGTCCCGATGGACAGCATGGACAAGGCCCTGGCAGAGGCCGCCCGCGTGACTCGTCCAGGCGGCTTTGTCTTCGTCCTGGAGCCCAGCATTCAGGGCAGTCACACCGCGCTGATGCTGCCCTTTCACGACGAGACCCAGGTCCGGGGCGCCGCACAGCAAGCGCTGGACCGCGCAGCGCGAGGGCTCTTCGCCTCACACGCCCAGTACGCGTGCCTGCAGCACATCCGCTACGAGAGCTTCGAGCAGCTGCTCACGCGCTTCTCATCGATGTCCTTCAACGACATCAGCGCCAAGAAGATCGACCAGCCGGGCGTGCGAGAGGCCTTCTCCAAAGGGCGAGATGATCAGGGCTTTAGCTTCGACCAGGTCAGCCTCATCGACGTGTTTCGCCTCGCCTAGCGGCTTCCGACTACTCCTCGGGAATCAACGCGGCGGCCTCGGCCTTGGCGGCCAGCTCGGCAGCCTGCTTCTCATCTGCGATGCGCTTGGCGGCCGTGGCCTGGGCCTTCTCGGCCAAGTTGGCCAAGCCCTGCTCGTACTGACCGCCCAGCATCTCGTCCATGTCCATGAAGAGCGTGGCCATCTTCATCTGGAAGTTGGGATGCTCCTCAAAGCCCCAGCGCACGCTCGTGCCGCCATCCACCTCCGTGAGCTCGTAGAACACTGTGCTGCTGCTCTCCCAAGGAGCGGTGAATACAAGCTCCTGCTCCATCTTGGTGGGCTCCTCGTAGGTGATGGTCTTCATCGAGCCGGTGCCCACCTCGTCGTTGCCCGACCAGGCGTAGGTGGAGCCAATGCCGTAGGCGGGCGTGGAGATCTCCCGGGTGGCAGCAGGATCCATCGGAGTCCAGGGGCTCCAGTCCACGAAGTTGTTGTAGTCCGCCACATGCACCCAGATGTCCTGGGGCTGCGCATCGATGAGCAGGGTGCGCTCAACGGTGATGACATTGGGCTGCATGGCGGCTGCGCCCAGAAAGCCCACAAAGGCGAGCGCGAGGACACCGACACCGGCGATAACGACCTTCTTCATTGGATACTCCTGTGTCTCGGGCCCCACACCGGACGCAGTCTTCTACCAGAGGCGGCCCTCTCAGATCCAGACCGGCGAGTGAATCGCCCAGTCTTGACCAGGGACCACCAGCAGCACCCATGGACCCCGCACGACCGCTTGCTGGGGGCCGCAAGACAACACCTCGCTGCCACTCTCCGTGTGCAACTCCATCGTCTCGGCACCCTGACAATCCAGGTCCACGACCGCACCGCCCTCAACCCAATGCTCCGCCGGATGCACGCTCAGCCAAGGCCCGGAGCTGGCTACGCTGCGCCCATTGAAGAGCGCTCTCTCAAAGTGAGCGGCAGAGGGCAGCTCGGCATCGGGCACCTCCAGCCACGTCAGGGGACCCACCAAGCTCAGGCGCTCACCCTGGTCCAGAAGGCTGAGAAGCGCAGGCAGATCCTCCGCTCCCTCCACTCGGATCGCCGTCGGCGCGGGGCTCCATGCCCAGGCCGGCCCCGCCTGCGCTACCCAGTCCAGATCCACGATGCCCAAGCGCCCAGCCGCCGGCGTTGCCATCGCCATCGCCAACAGGTCCAAGGTGTCGAGGGCCTGGGAGTCCGCCGTTCCGAATCCAGCTTGGGTGTTCCGACTCCAACCCACGCTCCACACCACCCCAGAATCGCTCTGCGCGATGGAGCCCGCCCGCAGCCGAATGCGCTCGGCCACCCACCCGGTTGTGTAGGGCCGGCCCACCTGCTCCGGGGCGCTCTGCACGGCGTAGGTGATGCCCCGGGCAGCAGCCAGCTGAGCATCGTCCAGAGGCTCGAGACGACTGCCAACCGAAGGCCACGGGGAGCGGAAGAAGTCAGCTTGGCGCCAATCACCCGGCTCCACGCGAGCCGTCCAGTCCAGCTCAGAGAAGTGAATCACACTGGCCTTGACGACGAGGTCAAGCTCGAGCGCGTTCCACTCGGGACCGGCCTCCAGGCGTAGGGCATGTTCTCCAGGGGGGAGGCTCAGGCTCTGATCCGGGCCCACCACCTGCTCTCCCAGAGGGCCTTGGACCACAAAGGCCTCGGGTCCATCCCAGATGGGAATCCAAGTGCCGAAGACCCCGGGCTCCAAGCTCTCGCTGCCGATGGGCTGCTCTGGGCCCCAGATCTCACGCCTGGCAGCACAGCGCAGAGTGCGTGCCGACTCCGGCAGCATCGTCTCCCAGCTCGGCGGCATCCAAGCCACGACCCGGCCCTGGGCATCCAAGGCCTGAACCAAGCCGCCGTCCTCACAGACACCGGCGCTGGCTTGGGTGTACAGCTCCTGCTGCGCGGGGTCCCAATCACCGACCACTATCTTTCTTAGATCCTCGAGTATGACCGCTCCACCCAAGTCCTGAATCCCTTCGGCGTCGCTCAGCAGCGCCTGCCCCGAACGATAGAAGCCTGTGTCGACCAGAACGTGGTCGCGGCCAGGGTGCACATAGAGCTGCGAGGCGCCCTCAAAGCTCACCGTCCGGCTGTCGACGGCCAGCCGCCAAGTGACCTGTACCGGCTCTCCTTCTTGGACATCGTCCAGCCCCGGTACCCCCATCGAGGTCCCTGCGACCCGCACCCATCCCCCCTCCGCATCCTGGCCCCAGTCCATCTCCTCGACCTTCATCCAGCCGCCCTGAACCAAGGGAATGGCTTCGATCAGGTGGTCGCTCACACCGCTCGGCGTGGCGTCAATCAGGGTCCCGCCACCGATCCGGTGCTTGCTCAAGGCCTCCGGCGAAGCCCGGAAGACCAAGCTGAGGTGCTGGTTCTCGAGCAGGATGTCCCCTCGCCTGCCGTCGCTACCTGAGGGCAGCTCTCCAGTGCAGCCCACCCGTTTGACGCGCAGCTGGCCGGCCCCCATCTCCAGCGGGTCGCAGACCGTCCAGGGCAGGCCGGTCTCGGCGGTGGGCGCAGGGGGCCCGCAGCTCAGTACGAACCCGAGCAGCAGGGCCCAGCTCAGCTACTTTTCTTCTTTCACGAAGGTGATGGAGATGGGCACCAAGCGCACCTTCTTGGCCCAACCTGGGGCGTTTGGCGCAGTGTCCATGTAGGTGTAGAGACGCGCCTCGCCAGACTTGACGGGCACCTTCCACTCCTCCTCAATCGGGATGTTGCCCGGAGCCTGTGGCGCGACCCAAGGCCACTTGTCAGTCTCGATGACCTTGCCTTCGGCGTCCAGGTACTCAATGGCGATGTTCAAAGAGCGGATGTCTTTGTCACCGGTGTTCTTCATGTCCGCGCGGATCATGAAGCCGTCCAAGGGCCCATCGGGGTCCTCGGCCATGTTGGCGCCTTCGATCTCAGCAGGGCCGATCTCGATGTTGTCGACGTACTCCAAGACGGCCAAGCGGCGGCGGGCCTCCTGCTTGTACTTCTTTTGTCCCTTGGGGTACTCGTCCATGTAGGCCTGCCATCCGGCGGCCGTGTTGGCGTCGATCGCGGACTGGTAGGCGAAGGCCTCGCGACCCTCCTTGGCCTTGTCCATGAGCTTGGCCTCGGAGTCGTCGGCGTACTTGGCCATGTAGGCGTCGTAGGCCTCCAGAGTGCCCTCGGTCTCGGCGCGCTCCAGGTACAGCTCCTCCAAGCGCAGCTTGGCAGTGAAGGCGCTTGGGCTGCTGGGGGAAGCAGCGATGAAGGCCTCGTAGCCCTCGATGGTGTCTTGGGCCTGGATGTCCTTAAAGGAGGGGCCACAAGCGAGCAGGGCGGTGAGCAGAAACAGCATGGGAGCTCCGGGGAAGGTCCCAAGCCTATCAGCTATTTGGCCCCGGAATCGGTCCCGTCTTCCGTGGCGCACTCATTGCCACTGGTCACGTCCTCTTCCTTCTGCTCATCCAGGGCGATGGTGCAGTCGGTGAGCTCTTCTCCGATGGCGTCCTGGTGGATGGTGCGCAGCTCTGCGCAGTCCTCCTCAGGGTGGCAATCGCACATGTAGTCGACGTAGTCGTCGCAGGCGGAGGTCGGGACGCACGCCACACCGGTGGCGAGCAGGCTAATGGAGGCGATGAGGAAGCGGCGCATGAGCCCTCTCTTATTCAGGCAGCGGTGAGTAGACGAAGTGTGTGTCTATACGACACCACAGCCTGGACATTCAGAACTGGAGGTCGGTGTGAGCGAGCAACGTGTGGTCCTGATTACAGGTGCAAGCTCCGGTATTGGATATCAGACGGCCTTGGCTTTTTCTGCGCACGGCGATCTGGTCGTGGGCACCGGGCGGGACCAAGAGCGCTTGGCGGCGCTCGCCGAGCATGTGGATCTGGCGCTGACCATGGATGTGACGGACTCCGTCTCAGTGCAGGCAGCCTGCGCAGCCGTGCTGGGACGCTACGGACGGGTGGACGTGCTGGTCCTCAACGCTGGCCAAGGGCACTTCGCGGGCACCATGGAGACCTCGCCTGAGGAGATCGCTGAGCTGATGGACGTGAACCTCTTGGGGGCACACCGGGTCACACAGCAGGTGCTTCCAGCGATGCTCAAGGCCAAGAGCGGCGTGATTCTGCCGGTGAGCTCGGTGGCCGGTCTGCGCGCCTACCCTCGCCACGGCGCCTACTGCGCGAGCAAGCACGCCCTGATCGGCTGGGCCGAGGCGCTGCGCTGTGAGCTCTTGGGAAGTGGCGTGGACGTGAGCGTGATCTGCCCCCCCGCGGTGGACACCCCCTTCTTCGTGAACGCCGGGTACATGACCTTCAAGGAAGACCACGAGGGCTTGGAGCTGATGAGCGCCGAGCAGGTGGGGGCGTACATCGTGGAGGCGGCCCGGGAGCGGCCCAGAATTCGGGTGCTGGGCGCACGGGCGCGGCTGCTTGAAGGACTCAACCGGGTGGCGCCCGGGGCGCTGGAGTGGATCCGAAGAAAGTCGGGCAAAATTGGGGTATAGACAGGATTGAAAGCAATCCGAAAGAGATGTTGAACCCCGTTCGATTAGAGGGCCCGCATCTCAGGAGTCCCCCATGGCAAGCGTCTTGATCACCGGAGCAAACCGCGGCATTGGCTTGGCCCTGGCAGAACAGCTGCAGGCCCGCGGAGACCAGGTCATCGCCGTCTGCCGCCAGGCCTCGCCGGAGCTGCGTGCGCTGGATGTGCGCACTGAGGAGGGCGTCGATGTCACCGACGGAGCCAGCATCGAAGGACTGATGGAGTCTCTGGGCGGCCTGCGCTTGGATTGGCTGATCAACAACGCTGGGACGATGCATCGAACCTTCCTCGGGAACATGGACTACGAGAGCGCGATGCAGCAGTTCATGGTCAACGCGCTGGGACCACTGCGCATGACCGAGGCCATGCTGCCTCTGCTCAAGGCCGGCTCCAAAGTGGGCATCGTGACCTCGCGCATGGGATCGATCTCCGACAACACCTCCGGCGGCCAGTACGGCTACCGCATGAGCAAGGCTGCGGTGAACGCCGCTGGCGTGAGCCTGGCCCGAGATCTGGCTCCTCAAGCGATCGCCGTCGCTCTGCTGCACCCCGGCTACGTGCAGACGGACATGACAAGCCAGCACGGCAATCTGACTCCGGCTGAGTCCGCCAGGGGCCTCATTGAGCGCATGGAAGCCCTGACCTTGGATAGCAGCGGTGGTTTCTGGCACGCGGAAGGCCAAGCGCTGCCTTGGTGAACAACAGGCCTTTTGCCGCGCACTGAAAGCGCGATGGGCTGGGCTGCGTTGCCTCCCTGACAGGAGGCTGCAGTGTTCCAAGCGATTCGACGAGACCGTACCCAAAACCATCGGCGTCAGGCGGGGGCCGCGATGCTCTCCTTTCTGGGCCTGCTGAGCTTGGGCGGCGCGTCCCTCCTCAGCGGGGGGCAGCTCGTAGAGGTGCTGGATGTTGACCATGTGGAGCTGATGTTCACCGAGTTTGAGGACATGGCGCCTCCCCCACCACCCAAGGGGGTTGAAAACGGCTCAGCGCAGGAGAAGGAGCCAGAGACCGAGCCTCAAGTCGAGCCGGAGCCCGAGCCCGAGCCGGAAGTCGAACCCGAGGTCGAGCCGGAGCCAGAAGCCCAGACTGAGCCCGAGCCGGAGCCGGTCGTGGTGGATCTCACCGGTCCAGCCGGAGACCCGGAGGGCCACGAGCTGGGCGTAGAGGGGGGAGACCCCGACAAGGGCAAGCCAGGGGGCAAGCTGGGCGGTACCGGGACCTCCCTGGAGCCCGGAGGCACAGGCCTAAAGATGGTCTCGCCGAACCAGGTTCGGGCCCGCCGACAGGTCGCTCCGGTCTACCCCGCAGCAGCCAAAGAGCTCGGCTTGGAAGGCAGCTGCAGCTTGCGCTTTCAGGTAGACGCCAAGGGCAAGGTGAGCTCGGTGGACGTGGTGAGCTGCCCGACCGCCTTTCAGGACGCGGCTCTGGAAGCGGCGCACAAGTGGAGCTTCTACCCCTACAAAGACAGCTCAGGAACCAAGCATGCGGCCAGCTTTGTGCTGCGATTGGAGTTCCGCTTGGAGTAGCGGGCCGCTGAAGGGACTGCGGCTCCTTGGCGCGATCTATCCCTTCAGCTCTGGTCGACCCAAGGCTCCTCTCGGATCTCAAAGCGGCCAAAGTCGTAGGGGTCTCCGGCGGCCTTCTCCACGCGAACGATGCTCTCGCGCTTGCCTTGCTGCTTGAGGGTGTGGGCGCGGTGGTAGCAGAAGGGGTTGTTGCCCCGCTTGCCCAGGGTGCAGTGGGTGGTGAAGCTGCAGCCCGCCATGCAGGTCTCGGCGTACTCGCAGGTCTTGCAAAAGCCCCAGAGCTCCTCGCTGGTGCGGGAGCGTACGAACTGCAGTTCGGGCGCGTTCTGCCAGATCTCATCGATGCTCAGATCCCGCACATTGCCACCCACGTAGGGCGCCGTGGGCAGGCTGGGGCACCCCTTGATGGTGCCATCGGACTCGATGCCCAGCGTGAAGGTGCCGGCTTGACAGCCTTGCCACCAGCGTGCGTTTCCGCCGGGGTTCGAGCGCAGCAAGACCTCGTGCGGGCCGTAGTAGCCCAGGTTGTTGGAGATCAAGACGTTGAAGATCTCCGTCGGCTTCTGACCTGCGGCCTTGGCCTGCTCGGCGTAGTGAACTTGGATCTCTGCCAGGGTGTCGATGACCTGGAGCATGCGCCAGGGCCGAAGAATCCACTCGGGCCGGTCCGCTGCCCGCCCCATGGGCACGGTCATCTGGCAACGCCAGATCCGCACCCCATGATCCTTGAGCACTGCAGCAGTCTCTTTGAGCAGGTGCGCGTTGAGCTCGTTGACCTGCGAGTTGGCCGTGATGATCAGGCCGGCCTGCCGGGCGTTGTCCAGGGCTTGCAGTGCAGCCTGCTGGGAGCCTGGTGCGTTGCGCAGGGTGTTGTGGGCATCGGCGGGCCCATCCACGCTCACGCCAATGGCCGCCATGCCGGCCGCCTTGAGTTCCTTGGCCATGGCCAAGGTGAAGCCGCGGCCTCCGGTTTGCATCGTGACCCGCACGCCGCCAGTGGCCAGGAAGCGCACCACGTCGGCCAGGTTGGGGTGCAGATAGGCCTCGCCGCCGATCAAGGTGACCTCGCGCGTGCCAAGCCGAATCAGCTGTGCAGCGGTGTCCAGGATCTCGTCGAAGGAGAGCTCATCTGGACGGGCCTGCGCTGCTCTGGACCCACAGTGGGAGCAGGCGTGGTCACAGCGGAGGGTGAGCTCCCAGACGGCGTACACCGGTGCAGGGCGGTCAGTTGGGAGGATGGTTCGGGGGGTTGGGCGCATGGTGGGAGTGTAGCGCCATGCTGCCTAATCGACCTGAATCAGCTCTCCAAAGCCCTCGAATTCCTCGCGGAACAAGGCCTCAACACCCATCTTCATGGTCATGATGGAGCTGGGACAGGTCGAGCAAGCACCGACCAGACGCACATGAATGTCCATGCCGTCGACCTTGATCAGGCTGATGTCGCCGCCATCGGACTGCAGCGCCGGGCGAACCATGTCGTCCAGCAGCTCTTGGATGACGACGGGGTCGAGCGCGGGTCCCGCCTGAACATCGTCCGTGGGCTCAGCCAAGCCCTCCATCATCTCAACCAGCTCAGCCTTGCGCACACGCGAGGCCAGCTCGACGCCCTGGGACTCCAGCTCTGCGCGCAGCTGCTTGACGGTCCAGGCGCTGTAGTCGACGGGCTCTGCGACCACGACGGGCTCGGCGACGGCAACCGGCTCGGCGATGACCTCGGGCTCGGGCTCGGGAGCCGGCTCAGGCGCGGCCTGTACGGGCTCGGGGACCAGCACCGGCTTGGGCACCTCCGCCACCGGCACGGGCTTGGGCGCGGTGGCCTTCTTCGTGTCGTACTGGAAGGGGTAGTCCGCCTTGGGGGCGGGCGGCGCGTCGTCGCGCCCGATGATGCGCTTGATGAATGAACGAATCACAGGGCCTCCAAGGGTGCCGGATGAGGCATCCCTATCTGGGCATAGGACGGCGCACCGTCAAGGAGTGCAGCAAAACAGCGGGAAAGCTTCAGGGGGCGCCTACAAGGCGCCAAACCCGATCGTCTACCTGGGGCTCAGCTTGCGAGCCGGTGTAGGTCCCATCGATCATCATGTTCCGGTCCACGATCATCATGAAGGGGATGCTGCCGCCGTAGAGACCGTTGGCATAGAGCTCCGCTGATGCGTCGCCATCGCTCTGGTTCAGAACAGGGAACTGGATCTCGAAGCGCTCGGACCACTGCAAGAGGAACTCAGAGTCCTGGATGCCGTCGCCGTAGTCATAGTCGTCAACCATCGCGTGCAGGATGATGAATCCATACTCTCGGTAGGTCTCCCACATGTCCTGCGCCCCCTCTGCGATGGTGTGGCAAGGACCGCACCACCCGGCGCTGAAGTCCAGGACAATCACGTAGCCGTAGAACTGGTGCAGCTGAACCGGGTTGCCGAACTGGTCGGTGAAGGTGGCGTTGGGCAGCACCTGGTCGTAGTCCCAGTCACCGATGCTCACCCCGTCAGCCTTCCAGCTGGAGTCCGGCCAGCGTCCACCCTCGTAGTCCCAGGAGAACTCATCGAGCGGATCGGAGGCAGCGTCCAGCTCCTCCCCGTCCAGAAAGCCGTCTCGATCCATGTCGGGATTCATCGGATCCAAGCCGGCATCGATCTCCACGCCATCCGAGGCCCCGTCGCCATCGGTGTCCGCCACCAGGGGATCGGTCTCGTACTCCTTGACCTCGTCCCCATCACTCAGGCCGTCTCCGTCGGTGTCCGCCACCAAGGGATCGGTGCCGTGGACGTTCTCCCCGCCGTCACGCAGTCCATCCCCGTCGGAGTCTGCGTTGTCCGGATCGGTTCCAGCCGCAGCCTCGTCCGCGTTGGAGACCCCGTCCCCATCGCTGTCCATCATAGAGGCGCAGCCAGTCAGGGCTGCAAGGGCGAGAACAAGGGCAGTGCGGGTCATCGGGATCTCCTGAATCTGATGGCAGCATGACCGCCCGCAACCTCAGAGACAAGAACCCCCGGAGCCCAAATGGACCCCAGGGGTTCTTCTTGACGCGATTCCTAAGGAATCACGGTCGGATTCACTGCCAGATTTAGAGCTCGCCAGCTGCGTTGAGGGCTTGGTAGAAGTCGTTGCCGCTACCGGGCGCGACGATGATCTCCAAGTTCTCATCCAGCAACCACATCGTGGGCCAGCCACCGTCCAGGTACACGGACTGCATGTCCTTGCTGCCAGCCATGATTGGGATGAAGGGCGTGGGGTAGCTCTCTTCCCAGTTGTGGAGGACTTCCACGGTGGGGATGTCCCCGTAGTTGTCCTCGCCCAGGAAGGTCAACCAGCGGACCTTCTCGTTCCAAACGTTGTCGTAGACGCCTGGAAAGGAGCTGTCGTAGCTCGCGTTCCCGTAGGACAACCAGCTGGCGAAACCCTGGCATGGAGGGCACCACTCAGCCGAGTAGTCGAGCACGACGTACTGGCCCTGACCGTAGAAGTCGTACAGGTCGACCTCGTCGCCATACTGGTCCACAAACTTGCCGCGAACCAGCTTGTCGCCGACCTTGGCCTTGCCCGAGACTTCGTCGATGGTGGGCGCATCGATGCTGTCCTTGTCCGGGTTGTAGGGCCAGCCGCCCTTGTAGATCACGGACTCGGCGTCCGCTGGGTCGCTGCCCTCAGCGACTTCCCATGGGTCCAGGTAGCCGTCGCCATCGCTGTCTTCGCTCAGAGGGTCGGAGCCGTAGTCCTTGACCTCTTCACCGTCCAGCAGGCCGTCGCCATCGGTGTCGGCAACCAGAGGATCGGTACCGCGGTTGGCCTCTCCGCCATCACGCAGGCCATCGCCGTCCGTGTCCTCGTTGTCGGGATCCGTACCCGCCAACTCCTCGTCTGCGTTGGAGACGCCGTCACCATCGCTGTCGAGCATGGATGCACAGCCCGAGAGTGCCGCAAGGCTCAAGGCAAGAGTAGAGATCGTGAGCAGAGAGGTCCGCATGATTGTCCTCGGGGTCGTTCGGTACGCGAAAATGATGCCACTGGATGGACTGGGTTGCAGGCAGCCGAGGTCAACTTCTTGTACTCGATTCCCTTACACGCTCAGAAGCTACCACCCGTGCGGGTCGAACCCAGCCCTGCGAAAGACCGCACGGGATATACGGCACGCCTGAGGACCTCATGAACGATCTACTTCTGCGCGCCCTTCGCTCCGAGCCCGTGCCACGCCCTCCTGTCTGGTACATGCGCCAGGCTGGCCGCTACCTGCCCGAGTACCACACGGTTCGGAACTCGCTGCCGGGCTTTCTGGCGCTCTGTCGCTCCCCAAAAGACGCGGCCGAGGTCACCCTCCAACCCCTCCGTCGCTTCAAGCTCGATGCCAGCATCGTCTTCAACGACATCCTGGTTCCCCCCGCCGCAATGGGCATGGACCTAGAGTTCATCAAGGGCAAGGGTCCAGTCTTCCACGACCCCATCCGTGACCCTTCGGACATGAAGCGCCTCAAGATGCCCACGGTCGCCGGCGACATGCCCCACGTACTGGACACCATCGCCATCCTGACCGAGCAGCTCGATGTGCCGCTCTTCGGTTTCGCTGGCGCACCCTTCACCCTGGCCGCGTACATGATCGAAGGCGGCGGCTCTCGGGACTTCCTGCACGTCAAGCGTTTCATGTGGCAGCACCCCAAGGCCTTCCAGGAGCTGCTGACGCGCCTGGCCGACATCTGCGGCATCTATCTGCAAGCCCAGATCGACGCAGGCTGCGCCGCTGTGCAGCTCTTTGACACCTGGGCTGGAGCCCTGGACCCCACAGCCTACCGACGCTTCGCACTACCAGCAGCCCGTCGGGCACTGGCAAACGTCACTGGCGCACCCCGCCTGTACTTCACCAAGGACTCCAGCTGCTTCCTGCCGTGGCTCAAGGAGACCGGCGCCGACGCCTTTGCCATTGACTGGCGCACCGACATGCTGCGTGCCCGCCACGTCCTGGGCGACACCCCGGTGATGGGCAACCTGGACCCAGGCGCCTTGCAGGGACCGCCCGAGCTGATCCGCACCAAGGTGCGCAAGATCATCCAGCAGGCGGGCCCCACCGGACACATCTTCAACCTGGGCCACGGCGTTGGGCCGACCACCCCTATCGATGGCGTACACGCCATGGTGGATGCCGTTCGCGAATGGGATTGGAACAAGCTCTGATTTGTAGAGTAAATCTATAGACCGACGGACGAGGCTCTACATATCTGTAGGGCCTTTTCTCTTTAACTGCCTGATATTAAACTACTTTCACCTGCGAGGCCAAACTGGCACGCATCTGGCATTCAACCCTGTCATCAGCACAGGACGCCAAGATGCTCTCCCTCATCGCCCTTCTCTCCGCATGTTCCGGCCCACAGCTTCAGGCGCCCATCGCAGCAGTAGACAGCACCGACGAGGTCAACCTGCGCTGCCCAGACGGCAGCCGCTTCTTCAGCCCCAGCCGCGACGTAGAGACCTGTGTTCTGGCCGACGGCACCCTGCACGGCCCTTGGCGCAGCTTCACGGAGTCCGGCGAGCTGGCCTTGGAAGGTCACTATGAGCAGGGCGAGAAGGCTGGCGCTTGGCGCGCCCTGCGCCGCGACGGCGTCAGCGAGTGGGAAGAGGAGTACGCCGCCCCCGGCGAGCTGGCCGCCCGTTGGGAGTTCAACAGCAGCGGCGTGCTGCGCTCCAGCCTGCGCTTCGAGGGTGGCAACCGCCACGGACGGGCCACCTGGTTCCACGCAGACGGCAGCCCGCAGGAGCAGGTGCACTTCGCCAATGGCGAGCGTCACGGCTCCGAGCTGAAGTGGCGTCAGGACGGCACCCTGGCCCACGCTGGCTTCTGGTTCCACGGCGAGCGCGACGGTGAGTGGGTCTGGACCGACAGCAAGGCCTCGGTCTCCCACGAGAAGTGGGTAGCGGGCGAGCTGGTCTGGGCCGAGGGTCCCATCGCAGCGGACCTGGGCGAGCTGGACTGCCCCGAGTTCACCCACGCGGTGCGCACCGAGCTGAACACAGGGAGCCTCGAGGTCTGCCAGACCCCAGCGGGAACCCGTCACGGACCCACCATCTCCCGCTACGCCGATGGCAGCATCCGACGCATGGGCGCCTACCGTGCAGGTCAGCCCGAGGGTGAGTGGAGCGCTTGGTGTCAGGCCGGCACACCCTCCAGCCAGGGCCAGTACCGGGACGGCGAGGCCGTGGGCACCTGGACCACGTGGGCCTGCGACGGCACCTTGATCGAGAGCAGCCAGCGCGGTGAGTTGGCCTCGATGTGACGCCGATCCATTGGAGGGCCCCGAGCGCCATGTCAGCATAGGCGCACAGAACTGGAGCCCTCCATGGCCAAGACTCCTCCCCTCCTCCTGCTCGCATTGACCCTCGCCACAGCGTGCAAGGGGCAGGCGCCGACGGAGGAGACGGACGAGCCTGTGAGCGTGGCCTCTCCCGGCTGCGAGACCGAGAGCCCCTACCTGGCTGGCGTTCAGCAGGTCACCTTTGACGCGGGCACTGAAGGAGATGGAGAGCGCGGCTTCTCCCTCACACTTCCCGCGGACTACGACTCCAGGGTGCCCCATCGCGTGGTCATCGGCTACGCCGGAACCAACTGGGTTGGGGAGCAGATCCGGCCCTACCTGAACCTGGAATCCCAGGGCTCCACGGTCCCCACCCTCTACGTGTATCCAGACCCCCTCTGGCGGGACTTTGCCGGCTGGGGCAACCTGGGCGGCTGGACCCTGGGGCCCCACGCCACCCCCGCCGATGGCGAAGGAGACCTGTCTTTCACCAGTCAGATCCTGGATCATCTAGAAGAGACCCACTGCGTCGACACCGACCAGGTCTTCGTGACGGGCCACTCCTGGGGTGGCGACATGGCCCACGTGGCCGCTTGCTTCTTGGGCGATCGAATCACCGCCGCGGTTCCTGTGGCGGCGAACTCGCCCTATTGGTTCGATGACACGGGCAGCACCATCACCTGCCCAGGGGACGTGGCCGTCTGGAACCTCTTTGGGAGCGCCGACGACTACTTCACCAACCAGTCCTACCCCGGTGAGATCGGCGACCAAAGCCGGGACTTTTGGCTCACGGAGCTGGGCTGCGATGGCGTGGACCAGAACACCGCCCTTCCCTTCGGAGCCGAGGGTGAGTGTCTGGAGTACACAGGCTGTGAGTCAGTCCTGCGCTACTGCCTCTATGAGTCCTCAGCCGGCCACCAAGTGCCCAGCTACTACAGCGAGGCGACGATGGCGTGGTTCGACAGCTTCCAGGACTGAGCGGCTAGAGCCAGCGCTTGCGCTCAGGCTCCAAGTGGTGGGCCAGGTGGCCTTGGAGGCGCTCAAGATCCCCTTCTTCAACCGCCGACTTGGGGAGGATGGAGAAGCGCTTGCTGTCGATGAGCAGCAAGATGAAGTTGTCCGTCTCCAAGAAGGTCTTGAAGGTGCTGTAGGGCACCGAGCCGGTCTTGATCCAGGTCGTGGTCTCGATCTCATCGTCGGTGAACACCACAGAGATCGCCTCTTTGTACTTCTCGGCCAGCTGGTAGGCGCTGCGCCAAAAGAAGCGGCGAGAGAGGGTCAGTCCACCCACCAGCAGAGCGAGCATCAAGGGACCCCAGCCCAGGATGGCGTCCTGCCAAATCAGGAAGAGCCCAAAGAGCCCCACGGCAGAGACCAGGATCCAGTTGCCCTTCTCACCGATGGCCCGGTGATTCCAGAGCTCCGCGCTGGCCCGAAGGAACTGCTCCTCGGACAAGGCATAGGTGATGCGAACGGGCTCCATGCTGCTCCGACTAACACCCTCACCCCATAGACAGGCTTGACACTTTAGAGCATGTGCGTACATGTTGACCAAGCAAAGGAACACAGCATGTCTTGGAACTTCGAGAACATCCCCGACCAGAGCGGCCGCACAGCCATCGTCACCGGATCCAACACGGGCATTGGCTTTGAGACCGCCAAGGCGCTGGCCTTGAAGGGAGCCGAGGTCATCTTGGCCTGCCGCACCCCCGCCAAAGGCCTGGACGCCGTCCAGCGCATTCAAGCCGAGAGCCCCAACAGCACGGTGCGCTTTGAGCAGCTCGACCTCTCCGACTTGGACAATGTCTCTGCATTCGGTGAGCGCCTGAACGTCGCTGGCAAGCCCATCGACCTGCTCATCCTCAACGCCGGGGTGATGGTCCCTCCGGAGAGCAAGACCGCACAGGGCTTTGAGCTTCAGTTCGGAGTCAACCACCTGGGCCACTTCGCCCTGACTGGCCACATGCTGCCTCTGCTCTCTGAGGGCGCACGTGTCGTCGTAGTGAGCAGCACAGCCGCCACTCAAGGCGCGATGAACTTTGAAGACCTGAACTTCGAGAAGCGCGGCTACAAGCCCTGGCCTGCCTACGGCCAGAGCAAGCTGGCCAACCAGCTCTTCGTGACCGAGCTTCAGCGTCAACTCCAGGCGGCTGGCAAGTCCCAGAAGGTAACCGCAGCCCACCCCGGCTGGACCTCCACCGACCTCCAGCGCACCTCTGGGGTCTTCGCCTTCTTCAACCCCTTCTTCGCCATGAAGGCGCCAAAGGGCGCCTTGCCCACTCTGCGCGCTGCCACCGACCCAGATGCCTCCCCTGCGGCCTACTTCGGACCCGACGGATTCATGCAGATGCGCGGCTTCCCTACCCAGGTTCCCTTGCTGGACAAGGGCAAGGATCCTCAGGTCGCTCGGAAGCTCTGGGAGGTGAGTGAGAGCCTGACCCAGGTCCGTTACGGGCTGGTATGACCCAGACTCCACCGGTACACACCGAGACTCTGCAGGCCGCCTTTCCGCTCTTCCTGCGCTTCGGCTACCGCAAGACCTCCATGGATGAGCTGGCCCGTGCTGCGGGAATCTCCCGGCAGGGGTTGTACCTGCGCTTTCCGAACAAGAAGGCGCTCTTCATCGCGATGGTGGACTACCTCTGCGAGAAAGTGGAGCAGCAACTCGAGCCAGCCTTTGCAGCCGATCCTCCCGATCTGGTCGCTGCTTTCGACGCCTACTTGGGCGCCTTTGTGGCCAGCGGAAGCACCCATGCAGCAGCCGACGAGATGGTAGAGGCGGCAACGAGTTTCAGGGGAGAGCGACTCCAAGCCCTGGAGTTGAGCTTCCGGACTCAGCTCGTGGATGCCCTTCGACCACACGCCAGAGCCTGTCTCTTATACACATCTGACGCTGCCGACGAGCGATCTAGTGTAGA